>ERZ1066119.14-NODE-14-length-206973-cov-20.080351_pt1 | contig 206973 bp, 180 predicted proteins | sample MGYA00382766_ERZ1066119 | MGnify/ENA primary metagenome ERZ1066119 (study PRJEB33369, sample SAMEA5778349) | biofilm metagenome | biome: Industrial cooling water; feature: Water cooling tower basin; material: Biofilm | place: United Arab Emirates | collected...
CCTCCACGACGTAGCCGTCGTAGGGGCTGTACACGGCCAGCGAATAGCTGGGCTTCCGGCTACGTTGCAGGTCGGCAAGCTGCGCGTCGGTAACGCCCAGCAGCCTGAGTTTTTGCTTCGCTGAGGCAATCAGGGCGGTACTGCCGGCATCGGCGTCGAGCAGGTAAAGCAGTTCGCGCTGGGCCGTGACGATGTCGGGGCTGTAGAGTTCCAGCAGTTTCTGCCCTTTACGGATCGGCTGGTATTGGTAGCGAACGTACAGCTTCTCGATCCGTCCGCCGAAGCGGGCCGGAATGGTGTAGAGTCGGCGGGTATCGTAGGTAACGATGCCGTTGGCCTGGGCCTGCGTGGGCAGGCTGCGCGATTCGGGTTGCACGGTGGCGATATTGGCCACCACCACCGAATTGGTCGGTTGCAACAGGGCTTTGAGTTCCTCGTTCACCGTAAGGCTATCGCCCCCCGTGCTGGCCTTCTTCACCAAATCCATGCCGCAAATGGGGCACGTACCCGGCTCCTTCTGCACGATTTGCGGGTGCATCGGGCAGGTGTAAGCCTCTTCGGCGGTAGTATGGCCGTGCCCCTCGTGACCCGCTACGTTCGGATTCGCGGGTGCTGTAGATTCCTTATTTTCCGTGCCCCGATTGCAGCCCGCCACTACCAACGTAGCCGCCATCAGCCAGCCGAGGGCCTTATTTTTCCAGTTCGCGTTCATATTGGACAATCATGCGGTAGTATTCCTGTAGGCGTGTCAGGTAATCCATCTGGGTCATGTTCAGCGTTTCCCAGGCGTCGATCACTACGGGCAGGCCGGCTTTATTCTGCTCGTAGGCAATGAGTTGCGTGTCGTAGTTCTTCCGAAGCGTCGGAATGACCCGGCGTTCGTAGTTATCCAATTGGGTACGCATGTTTTGAAGGTCGGTGAGCATCTGGGCCACCATGCCCTGCGTTTCAATGAGCATCCCTTCCCGTTCGTAGCGCATAGCCGCGATGTCCTGCTGCATCCCTTTGATTTCAGCTTTGTACATCCGCGAGGCCCACGGCACAATCGGAATCGAGATCATGCCCATCAGCGTAAACTGCGTGGGCATCATGCTCTTGGTACCCGCAAAGGGCTGCATGTGATCGAAACGGACGCGAAAGTCGGGCCGAGCCTGCGCCCGCTGCGCTTCGATGCCCGCCTGCATACTCAGGATTTGCCGGTCCATGCGCAGAATATCGCTGCGCCGACTGCCGATTTCTTCCGTCGTGGGCAGGCCGGGCGTGGGTGGGGCGGGACGGTACGTAGTATCGATCTGAAACGGGTCGCCTGTGGGTCGGTTCATCAGCGTGTTCAGCCCAATGCGCCGACGGGCCATCTCGGCCTCTGTCATCGTTACCATGTTGTCCAGCTCGTACAGGCGGCCTTCGGCCTTGTAAATGTTGCCTAAGCTGCCCTGCCCATACGGATAGCGGATGTCGGCCAGCTTCTTCATGGTTTGCAGAATGCGCCGGTTCTCGGCCAGCACGCCCCGCCGTTTTTCCAGCACCAGCCAGTCGAAATACAACTGTTTGGCATCGGAGCGGAGCCGGTTGAGTGTCACGCCCCGTCCGGCTTCCTCCACGGCCGCTTTCGATTCCTGATACACCCGCGTGGCCCGTTGTTTGACTGGGTTGGGAATGTCCTGCTCGACCGAGACCATGCCGTAACCCCGGTCGCGCTCGTCCATGACCATCTGCGCCGGGTACGGAGCCATGAACGTACCTACGCCCACCATCGGGGCCATCCAGCTCCGCGCGCCCTCGGCGTAGGCGCGGGCCGCAGCCGCCCGGCTCCCGAACGGCCTGAGCAGCGGGTTGTGCTGGTCAATCCGGGTCAGTACCGTATCCAGCGAGAGCACCGGAACCGGCCCCCTCGGCGCGGGCGTTTGCCCCCAGGCCGAGCCCAGCAGGCCGACTGCCAGGAGCCAGCCGTTAATGAGACGCTTCCAGTACGTCGAGCTTGCCAAATTTTTTAAGTTCATATTCTTTCGTCATCAGAAAAATCAGGGGTGTCACCAGCAGAATGTGCGTCGATGAAGTCAGTACACCCCCGATCATGGGTAAGACAATGGGCAGCATCACGTCGGAGCCAACACCCGACGCCCACAGTACCGGCACCAGCCCGAAGAGAGCCACCGACACGGTCATGATCTTGGGTCGAAGCCGTTTGGCCGCCCCGTGAATGACCGACTCGCGCAGTTCGTCGAGGGAGATGGTCTCGCGGGAATTGCCCCGCCGGGCCACCAGTTGCTTCATGGCATCGTTGAGGTAGATGACCATTACGACGCCCGTTTCCACGGCAATGCCGAAGAGCGCAATAAAACCCACGGCCACCGCTACCGACAGGTTCACGCCGTAGAAATAAACCATATAGGCCCCGCCAATCAAGGCGAAGGGAATAGTGATCAGGCTCAGAAAGGCTTCCCGCGCCGAGCCGAAGGCCAGGTACAGCGACAGAAAGATGACGATCAGCACGATGGGCGCAATCAGCAGCAGGGTACGTTGCCCCCGGATGAGATTTTCGTACTGCCCGCTCCATTCCAGATAGTAGCCATTGGGCAGCTTGAGGTCGCGTCCTACCTTGTCGATGGCTTCCTGCACGGTACTGCCCAGATCGCGGTCCCGCACGTTGAACATGACGGCTCCCCGCAGTAAGGCGTTGTCGGAGGTAATCATGGGCGGGCCGTCTTCAAACTTCACCGTGGCTACTGCTGAGAGCGGAATCGTGCCGAAAGCCGCTGTCGCGATGGGAATGCGCCGGATGCGCTCGACCGAGTTGCGGTAGTCCTGCGCCAGCCGCACGTTGATCGAAAACCGCCGACGCCCCTCGATGGTCTGGCCGATGGGCGAGCCGCCGATGGCCGATTCGACCACCCCGTTCACGTCGTCCACCGTCAGCCCGTAGCGACCCAGCGCGTCACGGTTTACGTCCACGGTCAGGTACTTGCCGCCCGTCACTGGCTCCACGTACAGATCTTTGACGCCGGGTACGCCTTCCAGTGCAGCCTTGACCTGCTCCGATACGGCGTGGATGCTGTCCAGCGATTGGCCGTGTACCTTGATGCCCACGTCGGTACGGATGCCCGTCGCCAGCATATTGATCCGGTTGATGATGGGCTGCGTCCAGCCGTTGACCACGCCCGGAATCTGCAATTTGGCGTCGAGTTCGTTGATGAGGTCTTTTTTGGTGAGGCCCGCCCGCCACTCGGATTTGGGCTTGAGCATGATAATCGTTTCGATCATGCTGATGGGCGAATTGTCGGTGGCCGTTGAGGCCCGGCCCGCTTTGCCCAGCACCTTGTCCACTTCCGGTACCGACTTGATGAGCTTGTCCTGCACTTGCAAAATGCGTTTGGCTTCGGCGTTCGAGACGTCGGGCAACGTAACGGGCATGAACAGAATGCTTTGTTCATCGAGGGGCGGCATAAACTCCGAGCCGAGGCTCAGCAGCATGGGTACGCTCACGGCCAGGGCCAGAGTATTGATGCCGATGGTAGTTTTACGCCAGCGCATCACCCAGTGAATGAGTGGTTCGTAAATGCGTTCCAGCAGCCGGTTGATGGGGTTGGCGTGATCGTCTTTGAAGCGGCCCTTCATGAAAAACGAGATCAGCACCGGGGCCAGCGTGACCACCAGCAGCGCATCGACCAGCAGGATAAACGTCTTGGTCCAGGCCAGTGGGTGAAACAGCTTGCCCTCCTGCCCCGTCAGTAGAAACACCGGCAGAAACGACGTAATGATGATGACCGTCGAGTAAAACACCCCCCGCGACACCTGAAGGCTAGACCGCTCGATGATCGTTAGCCGCTCCTCGTCGGGTATTTCGATGTAGGTTTTAGGGCCGAAGCCCAGCCAACGTTTGAGTTTGAACCACATAGTCAGATACGAGTTTTGGGAGCGGTTTGCGGCTGCTGCTGACCGTTGGGCATCGGTTCATAACCGGCACCGGGTACGTTGTTAGCGGGTGGGTCTGGAGAATTGGGCATCCCACCGAGTTCCGCCTGCCGAATGGCTAAATTCTTATAGGCGTTTTCCGCCATGATGATGCCATTATCGACGATCACCCCGATAGCCAGTGCAATGCCCGTCAGGGACATGATGTTGGACGAGATGTCGAAGGCGTTGAGCAGAATGAAACTCGTGGCAATGGTGATCGGAATCTGAATGATGATGCTGATGGCCGACCGCCAGTGCAGCAGAAACAGAATCACCACCAGCGACACCACGATCATCTCTTCGACCAGCGTGTGCGTGATGGATGCCACCGACTCCCGAATCAGCCCGCTGCGGTCATAAACGATGTTGAACGTCACGCCTTCGGGCAGGCCACGGGCCACTTCCTCCATTTTCTTCTTGACATTGGCAATGACCTCGTCGGCGTTTTCGCCGTAGCGCATCACCACAATGCCGCCCACGGCCTCGCCTTCGCCGTTGAGGTCGAAAATGCCCAGCCGGGTTTCGCCCGTCATCTGCACCGTCGCGACGTCGGCCACGCGCACTGGTACGCTGCTGACGGTCTTGAGCGGGATGTTCTGAATCTGCTCCACAGATTGCAGATATCCCGTCGTTTTGATGATGTAGCCGATGCCGCTGAGCTCGAACTTGCGCCCGCCCGCTTCGTTGTTGTTGGCCCGGATAGCCCCGATGACCTGCGGTACGCTCAGGCCGTAGTAGGTCAGCTTATTGGGGTCGAGCGTAACCTGGTATTGTTTCTGAAAACCGCCAAAAGACGCGATTTCAGCCACGCCGGGTACGTTCTGAAGACCAAACTTGACGTACCAGTCCTGCACGGCCCGCTGCTCGCCGAGGTCCATGCCGGGCGCGTTGAGCGTGTACCAGAGAATATGCCCCACACCCGTACCATCGGGGCCAAGCGTGGGCGACACGCCACCCGGCAGGAGCCGGGCCGCGTAGTTGAGCCGCTCCAGCACCCGCTCCCTGGCCCAGTACACCTCCGTGTCGTCGTTGAAGATGACATAGACGAAGCTCATGCCGAACATCGACGTACCGCGCACATACTTCACCTGCGGCAGGCCCTGTAGGTTCGTCACGAGCGGATAGGTAATCTGGTCTTCAATGAGCTGCGGGGATCGGCCCATCCACTCGGTAAAGACAATGACCTGATTCTCCGACAGGTCGGGAATCGCGTCGATCTTGCTGGTTCTGACCGAGTAGGCCCCCCAGCCAAACAGCCCGGCGGCTATGAGCAGCACCAGAAACCGGTTCCGAAGCGAAAATTTGATTAAGCCTTCTATCATCTGCCAGGTTGTTTTGGTGAGAGCGGCAACAAAAAAGCCGCCCGGTGGCGGCTTTCGGCAGAACGTCGTGTCGGGTCAGGACAGTGGTTCGGCTTTGAATCCCGCCTGCTGAACGGCCTGTTGAACGGCCTCGGGGGTAACCCCCTCCGTCTTCACCGTCAGCACTTTATTCGGGTTTTGCGTATCTACCTGCCAGTTGCCTTCGCCAACGGCCTGATTCAGATACGGCGTAACCGTGGCTACGCAGCCCCCGCACTTGATGTTGGTTTTGAGTTGTACCGTTTCCATGATCGTTGCTGTGTTCAGTCCGCCCGAACGACTGGCATCCCGGCGGTTTCGATTAGTTTTACAGTGCAAAGATCACAGAATGTCGACGGGGGTACGTTACACAATTCCCCTACCAAGTAATAACATTTTTGTCGCCCCGTTAGGCTTTTAAATCCAGTCTAAGGGGTTGCGATGGGGCGGCTTTCCGTCATCGGTAGTTCGATTGCGGAACGCTGCCGGGGTCAGTCCGGTAATTTGCTTGAACTGGTTGGTCAGGTAAGCAACGCTGCTGTAGCCCAACTGCCGGGCAATATCGCTGATGGGCAGTTCGTCGTAGCTGAGCAGTTCCTTCGCCCGCTCCACGCGCTGCATAATCCAGAACTTCTCGATGGTCAGATTTTCGGTCGTCGAAAACAGATGGCTCAAATGGGCATAATCCAGTCCTACGTTTTCGGCTAAGTAATCCGAGAGCGTCGTCCGAAGCTCGGCCACCCGGCCACTATGAATCAGGTCGATAATCAGCGTTTTCACTTGGTTGACGACCCTGGTGGTTTTGTCGGTCAACAGGGCAAAACCATGCTCCTGAAGCAGGGGGCCAACCACGGTAAGGTCAACCGGCGGGCGCACTTCGCCCCGGTCGTCAATGACCACCCGGCCCAGTTCGGCGTGCGAGACTCCGTAACCAAGCCGTTCCAGTTCAGTGCGGACAACCCGGATGCAGCGGTCACACACCATATTCTTGATAAATAATTCCTGTTGGGTCATCGTCGGGATAGTAGCCCCGGAGCAGGTGTTATTGCCTGCTCCGGGAAAGTTCGCAGTTAGATTTCTTCCTTCACTGACCCGCACTTGAGCATCTTATCGCCGTAATAGGGGTTACGTACTTCGCGCTTGTCGCTCAGCCACGAAGCACCCTTGCCTTCAGCCGCCATCGGGCAAAACTGCACGTACGCTTTGGCGGGTTTGGTCGCCTTGGCCAGCGCGATCATGCTCGTGGAGAGACCCTCGAAGGCTGCGCGCTGCGTGTCAACGTCGTTGGTCTTGCTGATGGCCGTCGCTTTGGTTTTGGCCGTGGCAAGAGCTTTCTTATCGTTTGCCGACAGTTTAGCCGCATCCACCTTACTGAGGGCTGTCACTAAGGCCGTAGCACCGGTTTTGGCTTTGGCTGCGTCGGTCGCCACCAATGCATCTTTCACGCCGTAATAAGCCGTCAGGGCCGGGGTGGTCTGGGCCGAAGCAATCAGCGAGGTGGCCGACAGGGTCAGGGCCGCCAGAAAAAAACGAATGGTTTTCATGGTTTTTGACGTATTGATTTAGTTGAAAATGCGTTGTAAACAGGTCAGCTCACGCTGTAGTTGAGCATCATGCCGTCGTCCTCGTGTTCGAGGTTGTGGCAGTGGAAAACAAACAGGCCAGGGGTATTGAACTGGGTCAGGATACGCACCCGCTCGCCGGGCATGACCAGTACGGTGTCTTTCCAGCCTTTCTCGGTGGCGATAAGCGTGTTGCGCCCCCCCGTTCGGCTAAGTACCTGAAAGAAGGTGCCATGCAGGTGCATCGGGTGCGGCTCGTCGCCCGCGCTGTTGTCGAACTCCCAGATTTCCGTAGCACCCCGTGTAACCTGTTCGTCGATGCGGCTCATGCTGTACACCTTGCCGTTGATGGTGTGCATCCCTTTCATATTGCCCATGTTCATGCCGCTCATGGCAACGCCGATGTTGAAGGTGCGCGTCTTGGTAGCAGCCCCAGCCGACAGCGCGGGCGCGGAACCCAGCGACGCGGGGAGTCGGAACGTATCGGTCTCGGACCGGTTGACGACGAACCTGAGGATGTTGAACCTCTGACTTCCCTGGGCCGATGCTCCGCTGAAAGGGTTGCTTTTTAGAAACACGGCTGAACCAACCGGCACGTTGGCGAAGTCGACCAGCAGGTCGGCCCGCTCGCCGGGTGCCAGCAGCAGGGACGTAACCGATTCCGGGGTGGCCAGCAGCCCACCATCGGTGCCGATGATACGGAAGGGCGCGTTGTTGCTCAGCGCCAGGTTGTAGATTCGCCCGTTGGAGCCGTTGACGATGCGCAGGCGGTAGGTTCGGGTAGCTACGTTGTGGAACGCCCCGGCTACGCCGTTGACCGTCACGGTTTCCCCCATATACCCCAGCATCACATCGTTCATGGTGGGGGCGTAGGTGGGCGTACCAGTCGCATCCAGGCGTTTGTCCTGAATAACCAGCGGTAATTCATACGCGCCGGAAGGCAACCCCAGCGCTTTCTCGGCGGGCGTTTCGACAATAAACAGGCCCGCCAGCCCCTGATGCACCTGTTTGGCGGTTTTCTCGTGGGGGTGCGGGTGATACCAGGCCATCGTAGCGGCCTGATTGAGCCGAAACGAATAGGTGAACGATTGCCCGGCGGCTACCATCTGCGTAGGATGGCCATCCATTGCGGCCGGCACCAGCAACCCGTGCCAGTGGATGTTGGTTTCTTCGGTCAGGTTGTTCTGAAAGCGTAAACCCACATCGGTGCCGCTGCTTATCCGAATGGTAGGTCCCAGTACACCATCGCGGTAACCCAAAACCCGGGCCGTCTTCCCGTTCAGCATGGACTCGGTAGCACCACGGGCCGACAGCGTCGTATTACCCGTTATGGTCTCGGGAAACCGCAGGGGCGTGTCGAAGGGTATCTCATTGACTGTCGGAGCCGTTTCGGTGGCATCCATGCCACTCATGTCGTGTGTGTTACAGCCCGTCAGCAGGGCCGAACCACCCAGCGTGGCTACCGTGCCCAGGCCGAGCGTTCTAAGAAAGTGTTGCCGATTCATAGCTAATACCGTTGATTTACAGCTTCTTTTCCCATTCGGCAATGAGCCGGTTGTTGAGCGTTACGTAATCGTTGAATTTCTCCTTACGGGCCGCTTCTGCCGACAGGCGAGCCGCATCGATGGCCCGTTTGTAGTCCCCTGTACGGGCCAGTAGTTTGGCTTGCAGATGCAGGTAGTTAAAGGCTGGGTTTAAGGCCACGGCACGAGAAGCCCAACCCAATGCCTGCTTCGTATCTTTTTCCTGATCGTAGTAGTAAAGCGCAGCCTGATAATACAGGCCGGGTTTGTCTTCCTTTTTGACGTTGATGCGGTCCAGAATTTCAGCCGTAATCCGTTCGTCGGCGTTGCTTCCCAAGGGGAAACGTACCGACGTATTGGCCCAGAGCAGGTACAGATTGGCCTGGTTACGTACCATGTCGCCCACCTCGATGGTAAACGACTCATAGAAGCGGTGCGAGGAGTCGGCTTTGACCACAAACCGCATGACGTCGTTTTTAGGATCGTAGCCATCCAGCCCGTGCCCTTCCGTATACGAGTTGAGGATCACCGTCCACTCAGTAGGGGCCGGTATCGTGAAAAGCGAATATTTACCGGCGGGCAACGATTTGCCGGCAACGGTCATTGGGTCACTGACAGTTAGGATGGTCGCATCCGATGCGCCCGTGCGCCAGAGTTTGCCGTAGGGAACCAGTCCTCCGAAAATCGCTCGGCCTTTGACTGAGGGTCGGGAATAGGCGATAGTTAGATCAGTAAAGCCAATTCGTTGCTTTACCGTGGTTGGCGGGCTGGGTTCAGGAAGATTCAACTGTGCCTGAACAGGCTGCGAAAGAGCCAGCAGCAAAAAAGATCCTGTGACAAGGAGTGTACGCATAGGGGTACAGTATGCCTGAATGACCGCAGGCACTCGGTATAAGAATGGGAGAAACGAACGGAAGCCGCCGAATGCAAGTAAGACCGATGGTGTAGCTACGTGATACACCACCTTGCGCAATGAAGCCGGAGCCGGACGGGCTGAAACGCCAATTACTCACCTTCGACTGCTGCCAGGTGGAGCCGAGGATGAGTCAAGTAGAAACATAGCGGCTTAAATCAGCCAGGTACAGAGGGAGATCTGCCGGAAACGCCCCGTTCGATGAATCGGGGTCTCAGCAGTGGGCAGCGGAGGCTCAATGGTATGGATCACCAAGAGTGCTGCCAGCAGAAAGTGGAAAGCCGAATTGGGTAGAAAGTCTGCCGTTACCGGGGCCGGGAGCGGGTGATAGTCGGCCACAAAGCTGCTCACATCGAGATGTTCGTAACTCAACGTGGTTTTGCAGCATGCCTGTTTCTTAACGACCGGGCCAGTGGTTGCCAGAGCCGTTCCATCGTCAGACTGGCAAGGCTTGGGACACTGCTTGGCAAGTGTCAGCAGCGACTTGGAGTGACCGCGCATCTGACACCAGTGTTCGACCATACCAAAACCCGTGCTGGTTAGCAGAACCAAGACGGCCAGCCAGCAACAGACGATTCGAGTATAGAGGGGTGTTCTCATCAGGATACACGATTACGGCAACAAAGGTAAATGCTTTTTTACGGTAACATTTTACAGGATTCGTTACCACCCTTACAAAATTTATGGAATAGGGCGTATAACTGATTGTAAGGGAATGCCCCTATAACCGATTGGTAGAATAGCGGTTATCGAAAGGTAAACCAAACGCATTCAACTTATGGAAACGACATTAGTGCCACAAACCTATCAGGCTTGCATTGAGGCCTGTCAAGACTGCGCCGTTGCCTGCGATGCCTGTGCCAACGCTTGTCTTTCCGAGCAGGACGTGCAGATGATGGTCCGGTGTATTCAACTGGATCGTGACTGCGCCCGGATGTGCTATACGGCGGTATCGTTCATGGCATCGGGCAGTCCCTTCGCCAAACAGGTCTGCGACCTCTGCGCCCAGCTTTGCGACGCCTGCGCTGAGGAGTGTGAAAAACACGCCGACCATATGGATCACTGCCGGCAGTGCGCCGAAGTGTGCCGCCGATGCGCGGAGGCTTGCCGAGGCATGGGGCGTATATTGGCGTAAGCCAATAAAATGACTGCATAACCGGCAGTGATCGGAGCCGGTTATGCAGTCGTTTTATTGGCTTAGTTATGAAAAAAAGGAGAACAAACTGTAGGCCAGTTGGCATAAGTCAATTCCACCAGTCTAGCTGCCGCTAAAATCTTCTTTCAGCACAATAGAACTGTTTAGCTGGCCAGTTGTCACCCCTCACAACCCCATTCTACTGGTACAGTCTCTCCAACGTTAACCGCTCGGCTGGGGCGTTTGAAAATAGCCTATAGATTGTCGGTTATGGGAGTTTAGGGGACCAAATTGACAAATTGCTTAACCCAGTCTTGGTTTTAGATGGGTCTTACCATCACTAAACAAGCATACCCCCCTGGCGAATGGGTCGTATCTACTACCCCTATCCCATATTTTGACCCTTTAGGTGAGCTGCTTTAAACAGTTCACGGTGGTTACTTCTACACGGCTGCAACTGATCACGAGTAAGTTTACGACAGATCTTGGGTCCGCCGACTTAATCACCTGCATTTTTCACGTTGATACTCTTTGCCGCATTTTAAATAACCTTGAATGTTAAAATAAATAGAGGCAGTCAGGGCTACTTTGCGGCAAATAAGTAGAAGCATCCTTTGTAAAGTATTTTCCGTACATTGCACCCAAAGCGTTGTAAACCGGCTAGTTAGCGCATCCTTACAAACGACAACAAATCGCCCGGCTGTTGCTGGGGTTGCTCGTGTTGATGCAGATCAACTCGGTGGTGTTCCGTCATGCTCACCGGTTGCCGAATGGACAAATTATCACCCACGCGCACCCTTACAATATTTTCGGCAAATCGTGTCCACTGTCGCCCAATCCACACACGACACAAGAACTCCTGCTACTGGATGTCATCAGTAATCCGGCTTTTCTGCCGGCTTTTGTCCTGCTGATTGCATTTCTGCTACTGGTCCGATTTGTTGTCCGACCCATTTTCTTAACCCCTACGCCCTTCGGTCTGACGATCTATCTGCTCCAGCCCGTTCCGCGTGGGCCGCCTGTATCGTCTTCCCTGATTTAAGGATTCCCGGTTGTCAGAACACCGCTGGTCATGTCCAACCTTCAGTAAATGGCTGAGGGGTTCGACATGGCCCTATCCTTTTTTCTTCCCTTACATTCATCCGCGCTGGCTCCTGCATACTCTGCGCGGGACGGCCTGTGCAATTCTTACTATGAAAAAAATAACTATACTCTATCTGACACTGTCGGCATTGGTATTCGCAGCCGTAGCCTGCGATACGTTTTTGCCCAGTGCACCCGATGACGACCAGTTGCTCGATGGCCCCATCGGTGATTTGACTCCCCAACAAAACGCACAGTTCATTCGGGGGGACGTAGCCTTCAACGACGAAGTGTTTTCGGCAGCTACCGGCCTGGGCCCCACCTTCGTGGCCACATCCTGCGGTAGTTGCCATGCCGGTGACGGGAAGGGACATCCCTTCACGACGCTTACCCGCTTCGGCCAGACCGATGAAACCGGTAATCACTTTTTAGATCGGGGGGGGCCACAGTTGCAGAACCGGGCCATCCACGGCCATATTCCTGAAAGCATTCCGGCTGGCGCGACCTTCTCCAAATTCATGCCCCCGGCCAATACCGGGTTGGGCTTATTGGGTGCCCTCAGCGATGCCCAGATTCTGGCCAACGCCGATCCCGACGACCGCAACGGCGACGGTATTTCGGGGGTAGCCAACTATGTTCAGGCCCCGGACTTTTTTCGGCCACAGTGGTTTCACAAACCCAAAGACGGAAAATACATCGGGCGATTCGGCAAGAAAGCAGCCGCCATCGATCTGCTTCAGCAGACTGTCAATGCCTACAAGCAGGATATGGGTATTACCAGCGATTTCGATATGGAAGATCCCATCAATTACGCCGTTTCGGGACAGGCAGGCGATGGCGTAGTCGATCCAGAGGTATCGGCAGCAAAAGTGAACGACGTTGTCTTTTATCTGCGGACCTTGAAAGTACCGGTGCAACGTAATCAGACCGATGCTGACATCGTAGCGGGTAAGCAACTGTTTCTCCAGGCCGGTTGCGGAGGATGCCATACGCCCGAATGGAAAACGCCCCAGTCCGACATCGCCGTTTTGTCTAACCAGACATTTGCTCCCTATACCGACCTGCTGATGCACGACATGGGCGCGGGCCTGGACGATGGCTACACCGAAGGTACAGCGAAATCCGCCGAATGGCGCACGCCACCCCTTTGGGGCCTGGGACTGGCACAAAACTCCCAGGGGGGACGGGTATTCCTGCTCCACGATGGCCGTGCGCATTCGGTGGACGAAGCCGTCCGGCTACACGGTGGGGAAGCAACCAAAAGCCGGAGCAAATACGTGGCCCTGCCGGAAACAGACCGGGCGAAGCTGCTCAAATTTTTAGATTCTCTATAACCTTTTGCTGAATCAACGATGGAATCCAACAATACCATTACCCGAACCGATTTTCTCAAAAAATGTGGGGTTGTTTGTCTCGGTACGGCCACGCTGTCGATACTGATGAGTAGCTGTAAAAGCGTGTATTATGCGCAGATGCCCGTGCTGAAAGGCCGGGCCATTCAGGTCAGCAAGAAGGAATTCGAGAATGTCGATAAAAAGGGGACGGTAACGATGCGCTCTTTTATTCTGGTCGAAATGAAAGGGCAATCGCACCCGATTTACCTGCGCCGGAAAGGAACCGGCGACGAGTTTACGGCCGTGCTGATGAAATGCACCCATCAGGGCAACGAACTCAACGCACACGATGGGTATCTGACCTGCCCGGCTCATGGTAGTGAGTACGATGCCGAGGGAAAAGTAACGGAAGGACCTGCGGAGAAAAACTTAACGGCCTATCGGGTAACAACCGACGAACAGTACATCTACATCAATATTGGCTGATTATGAAACACACGCTACTACTCCTGCTCAACATCCTATTGTTGGCTTCCGCCCAGGCGCAGACCGATTCGACCTCGGCGTTTAATCAGTTGTTTGGCCGCGATACGACGCTACGGACCAAAGATCAGCAATTGAAACTGAATATGGACGCTACCTACGACCGTCCCTTTCTGACGGCCAATAAACTGCCCGTGTCGGTGGGTGGGTATCTCGAAGCCAATACGCAGTACATGCAAACCAATGGCATCACGGAGGGTCTCTCGTTTCAAATGCGCCGGATGACCTTGTTTCTGGCGTCGAGCATCAACCGACGGATAAAGTTTCTCTCGGAGATTGAGTTCGAGGATGGCACCAAGGAAATCAACATCGAATTTGCTGCGATGGACATCGAATTGCACCCCCTGCTGAACCTGCGGGGGGGGATCATTATGAATCCCATCGGTTCCTTCAATCAAAACCACGACGGCCCCAAATGGGAATTTATCGACCGGCCCATCTCGTCGATTACCATCATTCCTTCCACCTGGAGCAATGTGGGTTTTGGGCTGTACGGTAAGAAATACACTCGCGATTGGGTATGGGCCTACGAGGTTTACCTGACCAATGGCTTCGACGATCAGATCATCGCCAACAACCTCAACCGCACGTTTCTGCCTGCCACGAAAGCCAACCGCAACCGCTTTGAAGAAAGCTTCAACGGGGTACCCCTGGTCACGCTCAAAACGGCCCTGAAACGCCGACGGATCGGAGAAATTGGCATCTCCTGGATGGGCGGGGTGTATAACAAATTCCAGGACGACGGGCTGGTGCTGGATGTCCGTCGGCGGGTGGACGTGTGGGCATTGGACTTCAACACGACCCTGCCGATAGGTACGTTCATCAATGGCGAGTTGGTTTGGGCCAGTATCGACGTGCCATCGACGTATACCCAACAGTTTGGCCGGATGCAACAGGGAGGCTGGGTGGACATTGTACAGCCATTGGTTCGCAGGCGAATGTTAGGCTGGAATAAGGCTGTCTTCAACGCGGCCCTGCGCGTGGAGCGGGTCGACTACAACGTCGGTAGGTTCAAGGAGACGGGCGACCCGATCCGCGATGATCTGTGGGCCATCGTGCCGGGCATCAGCTTCCGACCTTCGCCGACCACAGTGATTCGGGGCAACTACCGCTATCACTGGCAGACGGACCTGCTGGGCAATCCACCCGCTCGCACCGCTGGTTTTCAGTTTGGTTTTTCGACGTATTTCTAACCCTATCCGGCTCACTGGCCTAAACGAGAGAGCTACTTTCCGGTATGAAGATATTGCTTTGGGCGGTGTTCTGCCTCCTGCTGGCCGGGCCGCTGCACGCGCAGGATACGACGCGGGTAGCGGCACCCACAGCCGCTGATAGTTTATTGACGGAATTATTCGATAGTTCAGCCACCGCACAACCGCTGCTACCTGAACGGATGGTATTTACCCAACGGGCCTTCTGGGGGGATAAGGGCTTGCTTAGGCTAACGGGACTGGCTCCTTTAAATACCGAGAGTCGGCAGAAGGAATTGAAGGTTCGGCGCACGATGCTGGTGAGCCATCAGGTGTTGGGTTTTGTAACACTGGCAGGTTTTGTGGCGCAAGGGATTTTAGGAGCTAATCTCTACAATGCGAAAGGCAATGACTATACCCGCCTACGGAACGCACACCAGGCAGTTGGCACGGCTGTCAACATTAGCTATGCGACTACAGCCCTACTGTCGCTGACGGCCCCGCCCCCGCTAATCGGCAAGCGGGAACGGGGCTTAAACTCGATCAAGCTGCATAAATACTTAGCCATCGTTCACCTGACGGGTATGGTGGCGACAAATATTCTGGCTAAGCAGATTGAACGAAATTACGAACTGAAGCCCTACCACCGGGCCGCTGCCTATACCACCTTCGGGGCATTCGCTGCGGCTGTGATTGTGATTAAATTTTAACCTAAGTACGCATGACTATTCCTAAACACTACCTGCATGAAACTTCTTCTCCTTCTCAGTCTGGGCCTGTTAGCGGCTCAGCCTCATTCGGCCGGTCGGAAGGCTGTACCCCTGCCGTCACGATGGATTCGCCCGGCTAACCACCACTGGTGCGAACAGCCCGTTCATCAGCTACGGTGGCTGAATCAGATGATTCAAAATGCTCAATCGTGGCCCACGTATCACTACGGGTGGGAAGTACACCAGGCCCGTTACCGGGGGCAGGAAGTATTTGTCCTGCATCTATGCCGCTACTGCGGACAGAGTCAAGGCTTTCTGCTTTACAACCACTACGGCGACCTGATTGGGCAGGGCGAGGGCGCTGACTCAACATGGGTTGTGGCATTACCCCAAAACCGAATCTTAGCGGCTCATCCGGGACGGTTTATCGCTGCACGGTAAGCGTCAGAGCCATCTTGTTACGTATAGCCTGATAATCCTTGCCCTGGTACTGCCCCGGCGTTTTATCCATAAAGTCCACGTCCACCACGTATTGCCCGGCTCCGGTCGGGTTCAGCGTCAACAGTCCGTTGGCATCAGCAGCAACTTTGGTCTGTTTGCCGTCGGGAGTGGTCAGTTTGAGAGGGGCGTTGGCGTAGGCTGCCCCGTCTTTGGTAATCAGCAAGGTCAGGGACTTACCTACGGCGGGTTGCCCCTGGGGTGTTACGTCAAGGTAATATGCGGGTTTGGCTGATAGCCTTCCGCCACCGACCTGGCAAATGGCCCGCAGGTATTCGCGGGGACGCACAATGCCAAGATTGTGCTTGGTCCAGTCCTGTACGGCGCGGGTGTCGTTGACCAGCAAAACTTGGTACGTACCGGCTTGTTTAGGCTTAAACTGCGCCTGATAGCAGTTCTCAGCGGCTGATAAACTGAGCGGCTCGGTCGTACCATCGGGCAACAGCACCGATGCGGTAAAGGCTTTGATGCCGTTCAGGATAGGCCCTTTTTCCCGCAATCCGTTTTCAAGCTCGCCAAAGTAGCACTGCACGATTAGGGGTTCGCCGACCTTGCCAGAGCCTTTGAGTTCGAGCCAGTAGCTATGAGCCTGCGTCAGTAGGGGAAACAGGAACAAGAACAACGTAGAAAGAGTGTATTTCATTTGTTTTAGTTGGTTATCAATCCATTGAAGATAAAGGATACACAAAACACCTTAGGCTACACGAACGCTAAGGAGAGGAACCCAGACAAGCGGAGTTGGAATCATGGTGGTTAGAACCATCGCCGGGTGCGGGTTTTGTATGCCCGATACGCGTCCCCGTACTGCCGTTCCAGAAACTCCTCTTCCAGACGTACCTGTAGTTGCATGATGACGTAGCCGACCCCTAATAAGCCCAGCGTAACTGCGTTGGGCAGTACCAAAAACAAACCTCCAATGCCGACCAGCATACCCAGAAAGACTGGGTTGCGCGAATAGGCGAAGATTCCGGTAGTGACCAGTGGTGCAGGATGAGCATCATCGATGCCGATGCGCCATGATTGACGCATATGGTGCTGGGCAAGCATAATCCACAATAGCGACAACGTCACCAGCGCAATACCGGTTATTCCAAACATTGGCCGTTCCAGCCAGCGGATCGGCGTTAACCAGCCGTACCAATCGGTAAAGCAATACACCAGAATCGTGCCCAGCAACAAGCCCATTAATACTTTGAAAACCCGCCCCGCGTAATCATGCGCGGAGTCGGTGTTCCCGAACGTTAACGGGTTGACGCCGGTCTGTTTCCACACCCGGTAGGTAGGCAGTATCAGCACAATACCACCATACAGCAGAAAAATAAGCCATAAATTCGGTTTGATATACGACTCCATCATGATTGTAGGTAATCCAACCCTGCCTAAGCAGGGTTGGTAGTGAACACATTGATTAGCCCTCAAATCTCAGATTCTGCACCCGCACGGCGTTCAGGATGGCCAGCAGGGCCACGCCCACGTCGGCGAAAACGGCTTCCCACATAGTGGCAACGCCCCCGGCTCCCAGTACCAGTACGATGGCTTTGACCACCAGCGAGAGCGTGATGTTCTGCCAGACGATCCGGCGCGTAGCGCGGCCAATCGCCACCGCCGTAGCAATCTTGGCCGGTTCGTCGTTCTGAATAATCACGTCGGCGGTTTCGATGGTCGCATCCGAGCCGAGGCCCCCCATCGCCATACCCACGTCGGCCAGGGCCACAACCGGCGCGTCGTTCACCCCGTCGCCGACGAAGGCCAGCTTGGCCTTTGGGTTGGCCGCCTGCCCGGCCTGGAGCCGCTCCACCTGCTTTACTTTGTCTTCGGGCAGCAGATCCCCGTGCCACTCGTCCACGCCCACCTGGTTGGCAACCGCTTCGACCACCGCCCCTTTGTCACCCGACAGCATCACGGTGCGGATGCCGTCGGCTTGCAGGCGACGAACCGCATCGGCGGCATCGGGCTTTACCTCATCGGCAATCGTAAAGTACCCGGTAAATTTACCATCAATAGCGGTCATCACCACCGTATAAGGAATTTGGGTCAGAGCTTCGTCGAACGACACGTTGAACTTGCGAAGCAGCTTGGCGTTGCCCGCCAGTAGCTCTTTCCCATCGACCCGCCCTCTCAGGCCATGTCCGGTAATCTCCTCCACCCCTTCGACCGGCACCGACTCGTAATCGTTGTCCCCGCCGTGGACACGGGCGTACTCGATGATGGCCGTAGCGACCGGATGGGTGGATTTGCTTTCCAGAGCCGCCGTTAGCCGGGCCAGTTCGGCTGCGTCAATACCTACGGGCTTGACTTCCTGCACCCGGAACACGCCTTTGGTCAGTGTGCCGGTTTTGTCCATGACAACGGTTTTAAGCTGCGTCATCAGGTCCAGAAAGACCGAGCCTTTGAAGAGAATGCCCTGCCGCGACCCGGCTCCAATACCCCCGAAGTAGCCGAGCGGAATAGAGATCACCAGTGCGCAGGGGCAACCGATCACCAGAAATACCAGGCCCCGGTACAGCCAGTCGGCAAAGCGGTAGTCGGCTACCAAAAAGTAGGGCACGACCGTAATCAGCACGGCCAGCAGACAGATGATGGGCGTGTAGATCTTGGCGAAGCGGGCGATGAACTCCTGCGTCTGGGCCTTGCGGCCCGTGGCCTGCTGCACCAGCTTCAGAATGCGCGACAGCTTGGAATCCTGGTAGGGTGTCGTTACGTTCATCTCCACCAGCGACTGCCGGTTAATCATGCCCGCCAGCACGGCTTCGCCCCTGACGATGGTGCGCGGCACGCTTTCACCCGTCAGGGCCGCCGTGTCGAACGTACCCTGCTCCGAACGCATCGTACCATCTAAGCCCACTTTCTCGCCCGGCCTGATCTGCACCGTTTCGCCAACGGCGACCGTTGCGGCCTTCACGGTCTGCGGTTTACCGTTCCGAATGACAGAAACCTCATCAGGCCGCACGTCCAGCAGGGCCTTGATCGACCGACGCGCCCGCAGCACGGCCGCATCCTGAAACAACTCGCCGATGGTGTAGAACAGCATCACGGCCACGCCTTCAGGGTATTCGCGGATGGCGAACGCGCCAAGGGTCGCCACGCTCATCAGGAAGAATTCGGTAAATACGTCGCGATACCGAATCCGGCTCCACGCCCGGCGCAGGACGGGCCACCCAACGGGCAGGTAGGCTGCTACGTACCAGATAAGCCGTATTGGGTCTTTGAACCAGCCCGGCGCATAGTTATCCAGAGCAATGCCGCCCAGCAGCAGGACCAGACTGATGATAGCTGGGGCGTAGGTACGCCAAGTCTGAACCGGGCCTTCTTTCGGCGCGACGTCGGCAGCGGGTGTCGTGCCGGCCTGGGCCAGTTCGACATCCTGATGATCGTGTCCGTCGTGGTCTTCGTCGTGATCGTCGATATGATTATGATCGTGTGCCATTCCGTTTAGAATTCAATAAAGAAGTTAAGTATAGCCAGCCCGGCGAGTGTCAGGCCGGTAATCAGATTTTCGTGATGCTCGAACCAGTGCGGGTTGACTTGCCGTAAGCCCCGTCGTCCGAGCGTTACCATCAACAGCATGCCCGACAGGGTGACGACGTTGTAGATCAGCGCGACCAGCAGCACCGCTCCCCATCCCTTTGCGCCGGCGCTGAGAAAATAGGCTTCAATTTCCAGACAGGGCGACAGAAACATGGCCAGGCCGAGCGACAAAAGCAGTGCCGAAAATGAACGCGCCTTGCGCACGGAGCCTGCGTCGATATGGTCATGCACGTGCCGATGACGCAGGTGTTGCATCAGATACCACAGGCCTAGGGCCAGCAGCAGTAAGGGAATGGCCCGTTCCGACAGATCGTGATAGTTTTCCGCTAATTGCCAACCGGCCAGACTCACCAGCAAACCCAACAAGGTCGTACTGATCGTGTGAGCCAGCCCCGCAATAGCCGTAACCGTCAGCGTCTGCCGCCCGCTCCACCGTTCGGTTTTCCCGATGGTGACGAAGGGAAGCCAATGGCTGGGAATTAGCGCGTGGAGCGTACTTAATGTCAGACTACCAATCAGAATACTGTCCATTGTTCAGCCTATTTAATGCGCATGTCCTTCCTCTTCCCCACCGGCGGCTTTGAGCTGCGACAACAGCGCATACGCCCCCTTCACGACGACCCGTGTTTTCGCTATATCCAGATTGCCCGGCAAGGTCACCTGCGAATAGCCGCCTTCAGTTACGCCCCGGCGAACGGGTATCTGTTTGAATCGCAACGGCGTACCAGCCGTGCCGGACTGTTCTGTTTCACCCGCTTTATGGTCTTCTTTTTCAGCATGTCCAGCTTCGCCCTCGTGTTCCCCGTGATGCTCCGGTGCCCGCTCATCGGTTTCCACGAAGATGTAATCGTTGCCCTCGGCCGATACGATGGCTCCTTCGGGGAGGGCCGTTACCCGGCTATCACCCAGGTCTAACCCCGCTTTCAGCGACGTATTCGGTGCTAAGCGGGCGTCGGGCTGGTCGAGCCGGGCCACCACCCGAACGGAACGGTCCGCGTCGATGGCCCTGTTGATAAAGCTGATCCGGCCTGACCGCTCCCGGCCTCCTTCGTTATTCAGGATCAGGCTAACCCGCTGGCCCTCGCGCAACCGGGGCAAATCCTTTTCAAACACGGTCAGTTCAGCGTACAAACCCTGGCTGCTGGTGAGCCGGGCAATCACATCGGCGGGCTGTACGTATTGCCCCGCCGTTGCCGGTAGGTCGGTCACCACGCCCGACACCGGGGCTGTAACGACGTAGGTAGCACTGAACTTACCCGCCAGAGCCGCCTGGGGCGATAAGCCCACCAATCGAATCCGTTGCGCCAGACCCGTTACGCGGGCGCGGGTCGCTTTCAGGTCGGCGGTGGTTTGTTGCAGCACCTTCAGCGCACTGACGTTCTCGCGGCTGAGTTCCTGCTGCCGAGCAAATTCGGCTTCGAGGTACGTCAGGCGGCTGTGCGTCTCGGCGTATTCCTGCTGCACCCCGATCAGGTCGGGGTTTTCGATCCGGGCCAACACCTGGCCCTTGCGCACCGGCTGACCGGGCAGCAGGGGGATGGCCCGGACAAAACCGCCTTGCAGGGCGGTGATGTTCACCTGGCTCTGGGCAGGCACGGCCAGGCGGCCATTGACCTGTAGCGTCTGGCCGAGGTTGCGGTATTCCACGCGGCCCACCTGCACGGCGGCAATCCGTAGTTGGTCGTCGGTTAGCTCGACCACATCGGCCGGGCCTTCCTCATGCTCATGCTCCGCTTCCTGGGCGTTTTGCGTCGTTTCGCCGGTGGGTTGATCGGTACAGCCCGTCGTGAACGATACGCATCCTATGAGCAAAGCGATAGAAATTCGTTTGAACGTACACATCATGGATTGAATGAGGTTACGGCAAGCCTACCAGTTGTTCCAGTTGGACGACCGCCTGATTATATTGATTGATCGTATCGACATAGCCCGTCTGGGTCTGGTAGGCCCGCGTCAGGGCCTGGGCATATTCCAGATACCCCGCTTCGCCGGCCCGGAACGCCCGCTCGGCACCCTCGGCCAGTCGGCGGGCTACGGGCAGGCCGGTCTGCTCGTAGTAGCTCAAACTGGCCTGCTGCTTGCGGATTTCCTGAATGGCGGCCGATACGTCGCCCTGCAAAGTCCGCTGGTTCAGGCTGAGGGTGGCTTCGGCGAGTTGCTGCCCCAGCCGGGCCGACGCGATGCGGGCGCGCTGGGCTTTCTGGAACAGGGGAATCGACACGCCCACCTGCACGCCCTGAAACCGCCTGGCCCCGTTGAAGGTGACCTCCTGCTGATCGACGATGTACGTACCGATCAGCGACTGGTTGAAGTAGCCCACCGAGTAGTCGGGCCGCAGGCGGGCCTGCTCGACGGCGATCTGCCCCTCGGCAATCGTGATCTGCTGCCGCAGCAGGGCGAGCGTTGGATTTCGCGCTAAGACCGAATCGGCCAGGAGCGGTAAGGTGCGACGCGCCAGCGGGTCAGCAGGAAATGTTAGTGGATTCGTCGTGTTCAACAGCGTTTGCAGCCCCGTCAGAGCAATTTGCCGGTCGGCTTCACTTAGGGCAATCTGGTTGCGGATTTCCCCGAGCAGGTTGTCGGCGGTCGCCACCTCAAGCCCCGTGCCTTCGCCGGTGCGCTGCCGGACCTCCGTCGCCCGCCGAAAGGCCACCAGCAGGCTGTCCTGCCGGTTCAGCAGCCGCAGCCGCTCAGTCAGGTACGTCAGTTGCAGGTACGTGCTCTTTACCCGCGCCCGCAGGTCGGTTTGGGTCAGCCGGGCCTGTAGCTCGCTTCCCCGGATGCCCGCATCGGCCAGCCGTTCCAGCCCCCGGATGAGCTTGCCATTCGGAATGCTTTGCGAGATGGTCAGGTTGTTGTCCCAGTTGAGTGAGTTGTACTGCCCACTGACCAGCGATACGTCGGTGCGGCCAATCTCGCGGGCGGTGCGCCGATTGGTTTGCCCAATGGCGATGTTCAGACTGCTAACCCGGGTTGAGCCGTTGTTGGCGAGGGCCTGGCTCAAAGCGGCTTCGAGCGTGAGCGGCCCCGTGGCCCCGTAGCCCGTCGTAGGCGTTTGGGCCTGGGCCGACAGGCTGAGTCCACCCACGAACGTACCGACGAGCAGCCAGCTCGTCACGGGCGTAGAGCTGGGTACGTTCGGACGCTTTTTCGCCCCCCAGCGGGTTTGCTCCCACCAGTACAGACAGGGTAGTACCAGTAGGGTCAGCAGCGTAGCCGATACCAGCCCGCCGATGACGACGGTCGCCAGGGGCCGCTGCACTTCGGCCCCGGCGGTGGTCGCCAGTGCCATCGGCAGAAAGCCCAGCGAAGCCACCAGCGCGGTCATCATCACGGGCCGTAGGCGCGTGGCCGTGCCCTGCAAAATAATGTCGCCAAGGTTCGTCTGTCCTTCGGATTTAAGGTGGTTGAACTCACCGATGAGTACAATGCCGTTGAGCACGGCTACGCCAAACAGGGCGATGAAGCCCACCCCCGCCGAAATACTGAACGGCATCCCCCGGAGCCAGAGCGCGAACACGCCCCCGATGGCCGAAAGGGGAATGGCTGAAAAAATCAACAGACTCTGCCGCACCGAGCCAAACGTGAAGAACAACAAGAGGAAAATCAGGCCGAGGGCCACCGGTACGGCGATACTGAGCCGGTCACGGGCCTCCTCTAAATTCTGAAACTGACCGCCGTAGGTCACGTAGTAGCCGGGGGGCAGTTTCACCTGACGGTCCAGCTTCTGCTGCAACTCGCGCACGACGCTTTCCACGTCGCGTTCGCGCACGTTGAAGGCCACCGTGATGCGCCGTTGGGCGTTCTCGCGCTGAATCTGGTTGACGCTGTTCTGAAACGATACGTCGGCGATCTGGCTTAATGGTACGGCCTGACCTACGCGGCCCGGACCATCAACGGTCGTCACCAATAAGTTCTGCACGTCTTCGAGCCGTTGGCGGCTTTGCTGCTGCAAACGAACCACCAGGTCATAGCGTCGTTCCCCTTCGTAGACCAGCCCCGCCGAGGCCCCCGCAAAGGCCGCCTGCAGGTACCGGTTGGCTTCTTCGATGCTCAACCCGAAACGGGCCAGCGCATCGCGGTCGAAGCGGACTACAATCTGCGGCAGGCCCGACACCTGCTCGACGTAGAGGTCTTTCGCGCCCGGCACCGTACTAACCACCCGCCCAATGCGGGCCGCGTAATCGGCCAGAATGCCCAGATCCTCGCCGTAGAGTTTCACGGCTACGTCCTGCTTCACGCCCGTCATCAGCTCACTGAAGCGCATCTGAATGGGTTGCAGAAACCCGAAACTCACGCCGGGAATCCGCGCTAAGGTTGCCTGCATTTTTTGCGCCAATTCCTCCCGGCTGCTGGCCGAGGTCCATTCCTTCCGGTCTTTGAGAATCACCATCATATCAGCCGCTTCAATGGGCATCGGATCAGTCGGTATCTCGCTGGCCCCAATCTTACCGACCACTTCAACTACTTCGGGATACGCTTTCTTGAGTAACGCACCCGCCTGCTGAGTGGCCTCAACCGTCTGAGCCAGCGACGAACCGGTCATCACGCGGGTTTCGACGGCAAAATCACCCTCGTCCAACTGGGGAATGAACTCGCCCCCTAAGCGGCTGAAGATGAACAGGGCCACGGCGAAGAGGGCGACCGACAGCCCGACGACGATGCCCTTATGGCCCAGTGTCCACCGAATAGCCGGGTCGTAAAGCCGATGGAAAAAGGCCATAATGCGGTCAGAGATTGTACGCGTTCCTTCCCGCACGGGCTTCTTGCTCAGCAGCAGGGCCGACACCATCGGCACGTAGGTCAGGGAAAGAATGAACGCCCCGGCAATGGCGAAGGCGACCGTCTGCGCCATGGGCCGAAACATCTTGCCTTCGATGCCCACCAGGGCCAGAATGGGCAGGTACACGATGAGAATGATGATTTCCCCAAACGCTGCTGACGAGCGGATGCGGCTGGCCGATTCATACACTTCCTCGTCCATCTCGGCCTGCGTGAGGGTGTGCCGGTAGTTCTTCAGGGCGATGTGGTGCAGGGTAGCCTCGACGATAATGACGGCCCCGTCCACGATCAGCCCGAAGTCGATGGCCCCCAGACTCATCAGGTTGCCCGAAACGCCGAAGAAATTCATCAGACTCACCGCAAAGAGCATCGACAGGGGAATGACCGAGGCCACCACCAGGCCCGCCCGCCAGTTGCCCAGCATCAGCACCAGCACGAAGACGACGATCAGGGCTCCTTCGATCAGATTCCGCTCGACGGTGCCGATGGCGCGGTTGACGAGCCGGGTGCGATCCAGAAAAGCATGAATCTCGACCCCCTCGGGCAGCGACTTTTTGATCTGCTCGATGCGGGCCTTGACGTTGCCAATTACTTCGGACGAGTTAGCTCCTTTCAGCATCATGACGATAGCCCCTACGACTTCGCCTTCGTCATTTCGCGTCATGGCCCCGTAGCGGATAGCACTCCCCAACTGCACCTGGGCCACATCGCGCACCAGCACGGGTACGCCTTCATCGGTTCGGCGCACGACGATTTTGCTAATGTCCTGTAGCGTCCCGATCAGTCCCTCGGAGCGAATAAAGTAGGCGTTGGGCCTGCGGTCGATGTAAGCCCCACCCGCGTTCTGGTTATTGCGTTCAAGGGCGGTGAACAGTTCGTCCATCGTTACCCCGGTAGCCCGCAGGCGTTGTGGGTCAACGGCCACTTCGTACTGTTTTAGCAAGCCCCCGAAACTGCTAACGTCGGCCACCCCTTTCGTTCCCAATAGCTGCCGCCGAACAATCCAGTCCTGAATCGAGCGCAGCTCCATCGCCGGGTATCGTTTTTCGTAGCCCGGTTTAGCTTGGAGCACGTACTGGTAGATTTCGCCGAGGCCCGTGGTGACGGGGGCCAGTTCGGGGTCGCCGGCATTGGCTGGTATTTGAGAGCGAGCCTGTTGCAGGCGTTCAAAGACTTGTTGGCGGGCTACCAGCACATCCACCGCATCGGTAAAGACGATGGTGACGACCGATAGGCCAAAACGGGAGATGGACCTTACCTCGACCAGATCGGGCAGGGTGGCCATCGTCTGTTCGATGGGAAAGCTGATGAGCCGTTCCACGTCGGGGGCCGACAGGGCCGGGCTTTGGGTGATGACCTGCACCTGATTATTGGTGATGTCGGGCAGGGCATCAATGGGCAATCGGGTCAGCGAATAGCCACCCCACACGATGAGCGCGAGGGTGAACAGCCCGATGATAAGCTTATTCTGAATGGAAAATCGAATGATGCGATCCAGCATGATCGTGTCTGAACAAATGGACAATAGGAAGATGCCGAACGCGCACAAACCGCCTGACTACGCCTTTTCAGGGCATAGCCGGGTAGTCCATCGCAAACGGCGAAGGTGTTCAGACCTGAAACTGAGGGGGTTGCCAGATGGCCGTAATGGGGTCGAGGGGGTGTTCCGAAGCGTAGCTAAACCCAGCTACCGCAGCCGGTGTATTTTCGACGGAGGGAGAAAGTGAATACTGGAATCGGGGGGCGACCGTCAGCGTAGCCGCGCAGCAGGCGCAGGTACAAAACGGCGAACAGGCATCCTGCTCGTGGTGATGCGACTGCTCCGATTCGGTCGGTGTGGCCGACGCAACCATAGCCCGACCTGCCTGACCGGTCGTCGGTAGAGGTTCATCTGCACAAGGCCACAGCGAGAGAGCCAGCAGATAAAAGGCCAGTAGGGTTGTCAGCCACTTCACAAGGGCAAAGGTACGACAAATGCTTGTGCAACAGGGAGTCAAAAAGCAATCTAAAAAAATGGATCAAAAGGGCTGTCTCAGTCTGGTCAGATTAAGCTACATCAAATGACTAAAGCGTAACGATTTTAGGAGTGAATTGTGTTGATTGAACCGAGTGATTGTAGCAGCACACCTACTCACACAAAAAAAGCCGCTCCTGCACGATGCAGGAGCGGCTTTGGTACAAACTGATTTTTTCAGCACACCAAAAATTTAAAATCCTTTCGAGTAACCTCTCTTGGTCACCCTTTCGGGAGAGGGTTGGACGTCTAAACCGATTTGAGAAACCTCCGTGGATGAATTCAAAGCCTTTTGCCCTTGCTGATTCACTAATTCACGAGTCTGTTGAAACGAAGTAATCTTCGGAGGCTCCGTCAAACGTAGATTGTGCGACTGCGGCAAGGGATGACCATTACGGTTTTGCAACACTTCATTAAAATCTTTTTGCTGGCGCGTCGGACGTACTACCTGGTAGAGCGGCTGACCCTGTCGGGTATCAATCTCGGTGGTTAACTTGGTCAAAACCTTACCCAGCAATACCGAGTCATTCGGAAAGTGGACGACCGTGCGTGTTATTACCCGGTTACTGGCCGCGTCAAGCAAGGTTTCCCGTTGAAATTCGGATGCCTTGTTCTCTTTGTCAGCGGGGTCATTATTATAATCGTACTTGCGGATAAACAGATTCAGGTCGGTGAGCAGTTTGTTGATGAACTGCTCATTTTGCTGTTGTCCAATCTGGGCGTTTTCATTAATTGGGTAACGTAGCTCCAGCGTGAGCCGGTTCGTACCCAATAGCTCACGGCTACCCTCCTCGACCGAAGGTTGCGTTAATGTCATCGGATTGGCTTTGTCGGATGAGGTTTCCAATTGGCTACTCAGGGTGAGTCGCTCAGGGGCTACGTCGTCCTTTAGGGCCGACCGTGCCGGGGCTGAATACGTGATGTAAGGCTTTACTTTTAGATCGGGGTTCTCGGCAGGGTGTTCTAGGCCCAAGTAGTTAATCGCGAACCGTAAACCGGGATTATCTCCATCCTGCGCGATAACCAATTGGGCAAAAGGATTTTCCTTTAATTTGTCCTGAATGAAGCCCACCTGACGACCGCCCGGTTGACCGGCCGTCGCAATGTAAAGCCGTCGCTCGCCCTCTTGCTCCGGGTTGAGTTGTTTGAAGGAAAGCGCGTCAATCGCCGATTCGGTTATTATGATCCGGTTTACAGGTGTCTCGCGCAGTACCTCCTTTGCAGCACTAACGGGCATTTCTATACGCCGATCCCTACCGGTCTGTTCGTCAACATGAAACACAATCTGCTGTCCGTCGGCGGAACGGAAGGCGGTGCCAGAAGTATTAATGGGTAGAGCCGTACCATCTGTCAGCGCAATTTCTTTCTGAGTGGTGTAAAACCGGTTCGAGTGCCAGATCGCTTCTCCCCGCTCTCCCTCCGGGAAAGCTTTGTAGGTCGTGTTGCGCACGTCGAGCGAAACGATTCTTCCATCGCGAGCATACAAGGGAAACGCTGTATTGATGATCTCCTTGCCGTCCTTCTTGTAAGCCGTATTCAGAATGCGCCCATCGAATTCGGGGCTGTATAACGTATCCAGCGTGAGCGACCGGCTGTTAAGGTAATTGGTATTTTTAAGGGGGTAAAAGTTATAGCGTTTCTGTAGATCCTGCTCACGCAACAAGGTATCTTTAAGAAAGTAGCTTTCGGGTATCTGACGCAGCGCGGGAATCTTCGCCTTTTCCTGCGCGTAGCCCTCCCGCATGGTAATGCGGTCAACTACCTCGAAAATGTGCCGGTAATTACCGTGCTCCATTTTTTCCATAAACTTGAAGATGTCGCCCCGGAAATTGACCGGATCGTTGAGGTCTACGAAGATTTTAGTCTTATGGCCCTGCAACGCAGCCACTGCCAGGCGTTGCTTATCGCCCTGTACCCCAGTTTCGTAGATGCGCCAGGGGGAGTTAGGTTGCGATTTCTTGGTATCGACCCGGTAGCCGTAATGCTGTAGCACCATCTCCAGATCTAATTCTTCGCGTATCTGGTCAAAGTTACGTTGGATGCGTTCGGGCCTAATTTTTTGGGGTGTGGATACCGACGTAGTTGGGTTCAAAGTAATGTTTCGTTGCTGCGCGTACCGCTCGATGAGTTCAATATTCCAGGCCCGGTGGTAGGAGTTGCTGGCCTGCACGTTCAGGTAGAGATCATTCAGACCCAGTTGCCGGTACGCCACCGATCCGTCGAACTGGCCCGTTGGCCGAATCATGGTCGCCTGTCCTTTCATGGCCCGGCCAAAGACGTCGCCGAACTGATCCGGCTTAAAACCGGCGATGGCCGGGTAGAGATTGACCCGCACCTGACCGGTACCCAACGTCAGCATTCGGCGCATCTGGGGCTGGTTCACGACGTCGAGCGGCACGGAGGTGGCGTTCCGGGGGCCGTACATGCCGTCGATGGCCCGGTTCAGCCGTTCGATATTTTCTGGCTGCGGTTCAATCCAGAGTTGTATGTGACCAATAGTGCGCGTCTGTTCCAGCGCGTTGAGGGCAAAATCGCCGAACGCTACGTAGCGCACGGCCGCATGGTTCAAGTGTCGAAGAATAGCCAACTGCTCACGGGATGCTTTATTTCGTTGCCCGGTGATGTCCATAGCCAGATAGTATTGAAGTAAGTGAAAGGGAAAGGAATAGCCGTAGAGGGGGTAAATGGCTATTCGTCGGCTAACGCGCATCCTTCCTGCCCAGGTGGTTCAAGGATGTCGCCCAGATCATTTTGCAGGACGTCCACATCGTAGAAAGCCTCCCAGAAGGTCAATAAGAGCGTGTTTTGCTGCGCTGAATTAAGTTTGTCCCAGAGAGGACGGTCGTTCACGCTGGCATTAATCACGTACGTGGGCAACTCATTTCGCCGTCGTGATTCGCAGTCCGGCAGGTCGATCTGATTGTCTTCATCCACGCCCAGGTAGAGCGGCTGTATGGCCCGGCGGATGCGTTCCGCTCCCCACTGTCGAACAAGGGCTTCCAGACTCCAGTCTTCGTTTATCATTACGGTATTTGCTGCCAATTGGGTAAAGAGATAGCACACGAATGGCTCGTTTCGGTTCTCCAAACCCGATCTGTTGATGTACTTTGTATTACGATATACCCCGTTTTACCGACCCAACCGAAACGCCGGGCGTTGCTTTGGCACTGGCTGGTGAGCCGTGTCCGATGGCTGCGCCACTTGCCCCTGATTGGTCTGATGAGGAGCTACGTCGGTCCCTTTGCGGTGGACGAGTTGTTGATGCTGCCGGTATTCTGCCTTGTTTTCAGTCCTGATCTCCTCACGCTGCGACCCACCCTCCATCTTACCCGAAAGAACATTGAATCGTACCTCGGCCCTGTATAATCCCGGCCGACGCTCGTCGCGAATTCCAACCACTTCAATGGTGTTACCCAGCAACAGGTTTTTCAGTTGTGGGAGCTGGAGCCGTACTCCTTTGTAGTCGAGCGGCACGGTTTGCAAGTGGATGGGCTGACGACCCAGCACGTCGATGTCGGGGTGGTACGTAACCCGGTAGATGGGGTTGACCTCCATCATCTTTTCAATCAAAGCTTCCCGCCGAACCCCTTCGACCGCCAGCGTCTGCTGCACCATCTGCCCGAACGCCTGGCGGAGACCAGCACCGTCTTCGGGTTTTGTTGTTTCCAATGATTGCCGGTACTCCTGCATGGCCCGCTTAACCCGTTCGCGCTGATCCACACCGGCCGGTGTCATCAACTCCATAAGGGTCTGCACCGTAGCATCCGCATGACTGCTGGGTCGCCGTTCCAAATACGAAATCGGTTGGCCGCTCTGCACGGCCTGTTGCTGATCGGGTCTGAGACGGCTGGCCACCTGGGCCAGGTAGTCCCGATTGGGCAGGATGAACTGCACTACGGGTCGTTGGCCCACGTTTGGTAGAATGGGGTTAAGCAGGACGTGGTTCAGCTCACCCACCACACGGCCATTGGCATCGCGCAGCGTTGGTCGCCATTTGGCCTGTTCCCCCAATTGGAGTCGGTTATACTCTGCACTCCGCTGAAACGCTGCAAAACTTTCCCGAAACAGATAGATGAATTGCAACGCGGCTGCGGCATCACTGGCCGACTGCGTAACCTCTGTAGCATCGTCGTCACGCTCGTTGCCTTGTAACAGCGCATATTCCCACAGCGAGCTCTCCAAAATTGCCTCGGCTCCCGCCTGATTATGGTTCATCACCGTGCCTGCCTGGTCATTTGCCTGACTTTCGGCACGGATCGCCGTCAAGTCAATTAGTTCCGGCTCGGGTCGAGCAGCAGGCGACACGCCGGGCGTGAAGCGGTATTCCGGTTGGGTTGAGGTCGGTTCCAGTTGTTCCATCGTCGCACTTCCGTTGGTTTACTACGGGTGTGCGCCTTTGCCGAACGTATCAACCCATTTCGCCAATTGAGAATACAAAGATGCTTTTTCAATTTGATAAATAAAATTATTTTTCTACTGTTAGAATCATGTAATTTGCCTAAATGAAACGTACCCCAATGCTATGTTTTAGCTATTCATATCTATTTCTTCACCTTATGCTGTTTAGGCCGGTTTCCACTTGCGGTGGGACCGGCGATACGTTATTTACACGCAATGCCCAGCTTCTACAGAACATTCGACATTTACATAATGAGGACGTGGTCAGGCTTTTTCCAAGATTAATGGAGGTGTCGCCGACAGTGGCATTTACCGTTCCCTGCATCCCACCCGTGGGAGCATGGGCCTACAACCGGTTATCTTCTGGCTATGGGCTGCGACGCCATCCTATACAGGGCTGTTTAAAACAGCACGAAGGCATCGACATTGCTGGTCCGCACCAATACGTGCGCTCTACGGCATCTGGACGGGTGCTGCGCGTGGGCTGGGCCAACGGCTTAGGGCTGCACGTCGTGGTGGACCACGGTAATTCGTATCAGACGATCTACGGGCATTTAGCCGTGATCTTATGCCAGGCCGGACAATCTCTCGACATTGGCGAACGGATCGGTGTATTGGGGAAAACAGGGCAGGCAACGGGCCTGCACCTGCACTATGCCGTCAAAAAATCGGGCCGCTACGTTGATCCGGCTCCCTATCTAACCATTGGTCTGAAACTGGTCAGCTGCCATATGTTAGGTCAGCAGGCAAACGCAGCAACTAGATAAAAATGATAGAATTTTTATAAATAATAAAATTATTTATTTGTAAAAAAGACGCTTTACTTCTTCTACATCCATTCCGTCCTGACGGAGCACGGTGAGAAAGGTGTAGGCCCGGTCAATGATACCCTCGTTGTATTGCACCTGGTTGAAGTCGATAGATTGCCCGTGGAGGAAACGTAGCAGACAAAATACGTTCTTCGCCGTACCACGACCGGAAAACAGGTTCTTCAAATTGAAGTACTCCATACCAGCATCCTCGGCCAGGTCGCTGGGGGTAATGTGGGGGGGTTTTGTCGCACCGGCGGCCATGGCGGCCATTTGTTTCCGGCTACGGTAGAGGTGGAAGGTGGCCGTGAAGACGAGTCGCCAGTAATATTCGGAAGCAGCCTCCTCCTGAACGATCTCCCGAATCTTGTCTAAATACAGGGCCAACCGTTGTTCTTGCTGTTCCTTTGTCAGGGGCGTTGCCGCATCGAATTTGACTTCTTTGTAGGGAGAGTTTTTAAAAAGAACAAACTGATACTCCCCCTTCTCAGCAGTCGTCTTTTTGGGCCTTCCCCGCTCCCGCTTAGGCGGCTCTTCCACTGCCTTTCTGTGTCGGCGACGGGTTGGTTTTTCGGTGGCTGAGACGGGGGTATCTCCGTCTTCCTGGGCTGTTTTTTTCATAAAAGCGTCTCTCGGTTAGTGCGTTGTTGGTTTCTCCTGCAAGGCCAATCCATGACGTTCAGACTCGTACTCGACCAGTAAACCAATATCCTGTTTCACCCGGTAGTAGTGGTCCTGAAGCAGACGATTGCGCCAAGTCGCTTTATCAGCCTCGGGCAGTTCATCGTAGTGGGCGTACCCAGCAGCCTGCAATGCCACGCTGTATTTCTGCGTGATTAACGCACCCAAATCATTGATGACGGGTAGTTTGTAGGGCTTTTTCAGCGGCTCCTCCTCGACGACAACAAAGGCTTTGAAGGCTTTCAGGTCGAATTCTTCGCCAAAATTATCCACGAATTGGCCAACAAACTCGCCTTGCTTCAGCGTAGAAATTTTAGAAGCTGGAATCATGTCGGCCTGCTGGGTCGATACGTTGATGGTTGTGTCGCTCTTCGAATAGGTAATAGATTCCTTTTCCTGATTCGTCTTGCCAAAGCGTCGGGCCAGCTTTTCAGCAGTCTCAAAGACGACCGTACCGGAAAACAGATTGCCGATGATGTTCATAATCACCTTAGCCTCCCGTTCGCCGTAATCGCGAATCAACTGCTCGAAATCCTGAATGCCCAGCCACGTAGCCACCTTGTTGGAGCGGGCCGTAGCGATAAGCATGTCAATGCCCTTAATGAACATGGTGGGCAGTTCGTCCCAGAAAAGTGCTGATTTTAGCTTACCCTTCTTGTTAACCAGCTTCATCATCCGCGAGGTGTAAAGCGAGAAGGCGGTGCCGTAGATGCTGACCCGTTCGGGGTTATTACCCGTGCAAAGGATTTTGGGGTCAGCCGGATTGTTGATGTCTAAGCTGAAGTCGTTGCCCGTCATGACCCAGTACAGGGTGGGCGAGGATAGCCTGGCCATCGGGATACGTACCGACGCAATTTGCCCCTCCAACTGCTCCATCGCGCCACCGGCCTTCGCGTCGATGAAGGGCCGCACGTAAATTTCTACCTCCGGGTACAATTCCATTAACCCGAACATCTCGTCGTAGCTGCGATTGAGAAACTCCAGCGTGTGAGGAAACGTGCAAATCTGACTAAGACGGTAATAATCAAGTAATTTCTTGTCATATTGCTCGGTCTCTGCCGCGTCTTCGGGCCGGGGTGTTTGCTGATGTTCTTCGTAAAGCTGCCGATACGCCAGGCTAACCGTTCGCAAATACCAGATCACCGACGTCAGGTAGTTAATGGCCGACTCCGGGAAAAACTCGCCCTGCTTCTGCGCCCACGAGCGGTTCAGGTTGAGCATAATGGTCTGTGCCGACTCGTAAGCATCCATGATGTCGGTCATCAGTTCGGGCAGCAGCGGGTTGCATCGGTGCGAATAGGCGACGTCGTCAAAGTTGATGACGTAGAATTTCGGAATATTGGGGGTACGTGATTTTTTCTGCTCGGGCGTACTCCAGGCATAAGGGTTTTCGGCCAGGGTTTTGCGGTAGGCGTTGTACGCTTCTTCCGTTAGGTCGGGAAACTTGAAATCGTACACGTAGGCCGTGTACCCTTTATAAATCGACTGCCAGATGGCCGGAATCAGTACAGCGTAGGACTTCCCCGATCCGGGCACACCGAGCACCATCGTAGACCGAAACGGATTGATGATGTTGACGACACCTTCCCGCCATTTTCCTTTAAAATGATACAGAGTCTTGAAGTGCACCGAGTACTCGTTTTCAAGGAACTGCTCATTCTGCGGAAACTCTTCGTTCTCTTCGTTGAAGATGTCATTACGGGGGCGGCCGAACAGTAACCGGGAAAGCAGTTGCCCCGCCTTGACCATCTGAAATCCTCCGCCTAAGGTTAGGACTACATACGCTACGTCGATGAGCGTCGGGGAGAGTGCCCCCTTACAGTACAACAGCCCCACAGAGCCAAAGAAGAGCAGCAGACCAACAAGGGCCGTTGTCCCAATCTTGCGAACCGATAGGTTGGGGTCTAATTTGCCTTTCGACCCCAGCGAGTGGAGAATAAGCATTAGCACCGTTAGGGCCTTGGTAAGCCAGGGTGAAGAGAACAGGCCCGTCTGTCGGTTTAGCTTTAGAAGGAAGGGAAAAATAAATTTATCGACAATTGGCACTGCGGCCACCAATTCATAGGTGAACCAAAGGAAATGGAGTAAAATAAATAAGACCGCAACCAGTAGGTATAACTCTACGCCTACCGTGTAGCCTTCCTTCTCCTTGTTTGTCAATTCCGCCATTACGCAAATCTGCCGCCCCTATTCGTACTCGGCATCCGGGGTCAAACGTATTGCTTTTTTGGAAAAAATAATAATATATATTTTGAGAAAACTCTATTCCGCTTCCTACTGAGCGAGAAGCCAACTGGTACTTCAGTGGCACCACCAAGAACTTTATTTACGAAAAGTCTATTTTCAACGATTTTGACAAAGGATAATTTGTACAACGTTGAAAAAATTTAAGCAGTCACTCGTTTCTCAAAGCCGCAGTTTTGCGCCCGGATTTCCGCGCTGGGCTTACAGTGTTCCTGGCGATGGTAGCAAATAAAATCCAGCCACGCCGATTTGATACCGTTGCTCATCTCGTTCCAGTACGTCACCGACACTAAGTGAGCGCGAACCAACCCGCATCAGACCCGGCAAGACCTCCACTTCAGGTCTGGTGGTCCAATCCACCGTTCCGTGTTGCACCAGCATCCAGGCCCTATCCAGGTCGTCCGTGTCGACGTTGGCTACGTGCATAAGCTTGGTCTCGTCGATGGGCTGCTGATCAAGCGCGAAGGCACTTAGGAAATCAGGGTTAAAGTAGACAGCGATCATTGGTTTTGCCTTTGAAGGTATTGCGCCACTTTACGAATGGTATTGATGGAAAACCCAGTTTGGGTAGTTCTGCCGTTTCGTACAAAATCCGTCACTTGGGCACTGGGTTGTGGCTACGCGGGCGGGCTAGGGGCAAGTCCATTAACATCCTAAGGTCGAAGGGCGACGGTGGCATCGTTCCATCCGAGAAATCGTATTCACCCGCCAGATTAATGTGGTGCCACGTGTGCGTGGACGACTGGAGAATGGTCGTCAGTAATTCCTTTCGTTCAGCGGTGGTTTTGCTCACCCGCAGCTTTTCGGACAGATACAGCAGGTTGTAGAAGTTAATGGCGTTCATAATCAGCATACGGCAACCACTGGCCGTATCCCGGTCAGCCTGTGTTGGCCAGTCAAAGGAGCCATTGTTACCCAGTGTTACGGCGTTGCTGAACTTGTTACTGTGCTCCACTTTGCTGAGCATGCCTTCAATGCTGGCCCGCAACCCGGCATCATCCACCACGCGTAGAATCAGATCCGTTTTGTAGAGTCGCCCCAAGTCACGTAGCGCCTTGTGAAGCGGATGCTGCTTAGCATATGAGTTCAGTCGTTTCAGCAAGGTGGAAGGACGCACGTAGCCCAGCTTTTGAGAGGCCACGAAGCGCAGGATATCATCCCAATAGGCGACCAGATGCTCGTAATCCACGCGCGAAGCCGGCACGATCTTGTAGCCTTTGGACTTGAACGTCCCCACGGCATCCAAGCTGTAGAGCTGCTGGCGATGCGGCTGTACGAAGCGGGGGCGAAAATCAATGCCCAGCAAGCCCATCACCGCAAAGTTGATTTCGGAAAAGCCGTGCATGTCCGTCGCGTGGGCATCAGTTTGCAGCACCGGATTGTGCAACACAACATCCAGCACATAGCCTGATTCCCGCTCGGCTGCGTTAATGACGACAGTGTACAATAGTTGACCGGCTTCGTCCAGTCCTGAATACACGCAAACCCCTTCCCCATTGCCAAAATACTTGTAGGAAGCCGAGGCTCGCAGCGACGGCACCGATACGTCGTATTTCTGTCCATCGCTGCCTGTCATGATAAAGCCTTCTTTTCGGCGGAACAAATCGGTTAAGGGCAAGGCGTTGCTGTGAGCCACGATACAATCGTTGGCTTCCAGTACCTTTTCGGGGGAAAAGTACTGGGTCGCTACGGTTTCGAGGGTGTGGACGGAGATGTCTTTGGAAATCAGGGCCATCTTGCGGATGCCGATGTTTTCGCCGTAGCCAATAATGGCCGCCAGCAGCAGTCGAACATCCGGCCGAGTCGGTTTGTGGGGGAAGCCCTGGTGTTGAAACTTGCTCAGAAAACCGGTTAACTGCTCAATCTGTAACAAGACCTCGCGTAGGGATATGACCCGGCTGACGGGGTATAGCTGACGAGTGGCCTGCTGAGTTTCGCTTTCATCAGCCCGGTAGCGGTGAAGGTGCCAACCCCCGTGCGCGTCGTAGAAGACCTGCTCATTGGTATCGAGTCGCCCGTTGGTCTGCGCAAACTGGCGGTTGAGTCGCTCATTTAAGGCCAGTAGCGTGGGGGCGGGTTGGCTAAAGGCCAGCAGACCCGCCCGGCGCAGATACTCTTCCCGGTAGGCTCTCCACTGGGATCGGGGAATCTGGTATTCATCGACCGAGCGATACTCGTAAGACGACAACACTGTCAGGGTACCATCACGCAGGCCATCCCGGATGGCCCGGAAGAGCAGTATCTTGTAGAGCGATACGCGCAGCTTACCTTTCTCGGTAAACACATGCTGCCGCTGGGCCATGTCCAGAAAGGCCAGCGGTAGCTTAGCCGATGCGGTCAGTTCGCCCGGCTGTTGCTGGTAATACGTAACGGCTTCGATTAAGTGAGGATGTGAACTTTCGGCATCGAATTGCAGTACCTGCACGATGGCCGCTACCCGCAGTTGCAGGCGAAAAGACGCTTTCTCCAGGGCCTGGTAATAGTCGGTCCGTTCATCAATGGGCTGGTTAATCGTTTTCAGATCGGCCACCCGCTGCTTATCGGTCAACAACTGGATCGACGTGAGTCGTTTACGATCCAGAATCTGGCGGATGAAGGCGACCTTCTCGTCGCTGGTCCAATCAACCTTGTCAACCGTTTGCTCAATCTCGGTCAAGGCATCGATATGCACATCCGAACGACGGCTGACCTGACCGACCAGGCTCGCTGTGGCCTGGCGGCTCTGATAGTATTCCTCCTTCATGCGGTCATCACAGTCATTGACGGCTCCCGATACCGCTTTGTGCAACGTCAGGATCAGCGCGTCGCCGACGCTGAGGTACTGATGCGTAATGAAAGCCATCAACCGTAGATAGCGTTCATGCACCCGTTCGGCCAGCCGTACGCTCCGGTTGTCGAGGACATACTGGGCGTAATAGCGGATCGTATCATCAGTCAAATCCAGCCGGGCGATCAACGGGGCCAGGGGTACGAACAACGCCTTTAGCCGGTTGAACAGGGCGACTCGCTCGGCGATTGCTTTGGGTTGCATCGACTGGCTAATTTGTTTGAGGTCCGTGAGCGGGTAGCGCCCCTTGCCGTCGGGAGCAGTGAGTGAGTTGTCCACCAGTCCGTCGAGCATGGCTTGATCGGCTGCGGTCAGGTGCTGTTGAATGATAGCCTGGAGATGCTCGTCAAAGGCATCGAGTGCCCGGGTGATAATGTCGCGCAACAGACTATAGGATGGCGTCTCGATCCGCTGCTGACGCAGATAATCGACTAACGCATCCAGCATCTGAGCGGGCCGGGTTTGCAGGTGGGTGAGCAATTGGGCTTCCCGTCCCAGTTCCTGTCGGTGATGCTCGTCGAAGGGCTGATAGCCTAAATGCGACAGAATCGTCGTCCGATGGCGATATAGGGTACGACTGACGCTGTAGGCCACCATATTGACCTGATGGCGAGGAATGAGTAGCTGCCCGCATACCCAGTCAATATCGGCTTGGGTGAATCGGTCCGGCACGAAGAATCGGGTCACTACCCGGAAATAACCCAATTGCAGCACAAAGCCAACTTTGGCCGTCGGGGTATGAATAGCCGCCAGGTACGTTTCAGCCCACTGGGGCAAGTCGAGCAGGATCAGCCGCTGGCTACTGTTGAGGAGTGGGGGCGTGTCGAAGCGCGTCCGTTCCTCAGCCGAGAGATAGTCACGACGGGCCATGGGTCAGGTCGCAGGGTTTAGGGGCCAACAAGTCATACCTTTCTGAACCCGCCTTTAACTGGTTCCACCACTGAGACCACACGACCAAGAACAGGGTTCAAAAAGTAGGGCCTAAAATAAACAATGATTTATCTTTGTGACCCAGACTTACTGACCCTGATGAACAAAATTTTTGGTTACGCCCGCGTCTCAACTCTTGATCAGAATTTAGACACCCAACTCGATGCCCTTCATAGAGCGGGCTGCGACGAAATTTTTCAGGACAAGATCACGGGCATCAGCACGAGCCGACCGGCTCTGGACACGATGCTGGCCCAACTACGTTCGGGTGATACGGTGATGGTCGCCCGCTTCTTTCGTCTGGGCCGTAGTCGGGATCACCTAATTAGTCTCTTGGGAGAATTTGCTCAGAAAGGCATTCACTTCAAAGCCCTGGATCTGGGTGTGGACAGCAGTACCCCGGCGGGGAAACTGGTGCTGCAAATTTTCGCAGCACTGGCCGAGTATGATCGGGAAAGTATCCTGGAAAAGACGCGGGCCGGTCAGATGCTGGCTAAAGCCAAGGGCAAACACATCGGCCGACCGAAAGGATTGGATGCCGAAAAGTTTGCCAAGGTTAAGAAAGCGTTGGAACGCGGGTTGTCAGTGGCCGAAACGGTCAGTCTGACGGGCATTAGTACGTCCAGCGTAAAGCGGTATCGAAAACGGATTGATAAAGGCTTGTCGTAGCCAACCCCTTTGGGTCTCTCGACCATGACAAGCCTCTCCAATCTCTTGCCCTGAGTGATGAGGGCCTACCCGGATAAGCCCTCAAAACGCCTGGCCGATGCCGAAGAACAGCAGCCGGTCCTCGCGCGAGAGACCGTAGTCGAGCGAGAGGATGGTCGATTGGTTCCAGGCAATGCGCAGGCCCATGCCGTAGCTGGTGCGCAACCGGTCGAAGCTCAGCTCCTGCCAGCGGTCACGCACCGTACCCACATCGAAGAACGGAGCCACGGCCAGGGCAAACCGCTGTTTGCCCCAGCTCGCTTCGGCCAGGCGGGCGCGTACCTCCCAGTTGGCAAACCACAGCGAGCGGGCCAGAAAGCGGTTGGCGCGGTAGCCCCGCAGCGACTGCCGACCACCCAGCGCGTTGATGCTGCCCTCCGGGCTCCACTGGTCCTGAAACTCGAAGAACGGCGCGTTGGCTCCGAAGATGTTGCCGATGCCCACGCGCCCGGCCAGCACCGTGCGCGGCCCCAGGGGAAGCTGCCGGAAGAAGCGTCCCTGCACGAACAGCTTGTTGAAGTTAAATTGCGAGCCGATGACGGGATTGGAGAATTCGTTGGCAACTTCGAAGTAGGCCCCCCGCGTAGGATCGGGGTCGAAGTCGCGCGTATCGTAGATCAGGGCCGTCTGGAGAATGGACACCCACCCCCCATTCAAGCCCGTGATGCGTCCCTGCTCAAAATCGCGCCGGAGCAGCGATGTCCCGTTGGGCGCGGTGAGCGTCTGTCCCGTGGCCGGGTCAAGGGCCGGGGCGTTCAGCCCCTCGAAGGTGCGGTAGCTCAGGTGCTGGATTTCGTAGCCGCCCATCAGCCGCCATCGACCCTGGCGTCCCAGGGCGTAGTCGGCTTTGAGGTTGAGCATGAACTCGGTTTCGCGGAAGCGATTCGAGAGCGCGTCGGTCACCTCGTCGGCTTCGCCCGCCCTTCCTGGTCGCAGGGTCTGGCGCGCCTGATCGAAGGCGCGGTAGGTGGCAAACGTAGGGCCGCCTTCAGGGGTGGCGGGCAGCCGCAGCGGACCCAGCGTGGTCTCGGTCAGGCCGAAGTAGAGATTGGCCGGGTTCTGCTGCGCCTTGAAGTCCACCCGGAAGCGCCAGCGCGTACCTTTGTAGTAGGGCATGTCAAGCGAAAGGGCCAGTTCGCGGGCGTTGGAGGTGTAGTAAGCGACGTTCGCCTTGAGCTTGGCCAGATAGGGCGTGTAGCCGAACAGGGGGTTCTGGCGGGTGCCGTTCCAGTAAAAATTACTGCGCAGCCCCACGCCGAAGCCCGTGACCGGGTCCGACGAGGCATCGGGCAGGCCCGTCACGAAAAAGCCTTCCCGTTTCTTGGCCAGGTCGGCGTCGGACAGGCGTTTGGAGCGGATGAAGCGCAGACTATCCATATCCTGGGCTCCGACCAGCAGCGGGGTGGCCAGCAAAAACAACACGCAACGAAGTGGTTTCATAACGACGTGAATTAGTATTGACTGGGTAAAACAACCCCCTGATTTGGCAGACATTTTGAAGGCGAATCGTTGGAAGCCTGCCCGCTTCCCCACGCCAGCCAGCGTCCTTCAACTTATCTACAAAAAGCCCTCTCTACCTTAGCGGCATGAAACTATTGCTCATCGAAGACGAACCGGAGCTGGCCAGCAGCATCGCCGAGTACCTGACGGCCCAGGGCTATGGCTGCGAACGGGCCGCTACCTACCGGCAGGCCGTCGATAAAATCGAGGGTCATGCCTACGACTGCATCCTGCTGGATCTGATGCTGCCCGATGGCAGTGGCCTGCGGCTGCTGGAGGAACTGAAAGCACAGGGCAAGAGCGACGGCGTTATCATTATCTCGGCCAATGGGTCGCTCGATGATAAAATCCGGGGGCTGCAAATCGGAGCCGATGACTACCTGACCAAACCCTTTCATTTGGCCGAACTAGCCGCCCGGGTACACTCGCTGATCCGACGGCGGCAGTTTGGAGCAGCCAACCAGGTTCGTCAGCACGAAGTGGAGCTGGACCTGCTGGCCAAAACCGTGCGGGTGCACGGCCAGCCGCTGGCACTAACTAAAACCGAGTATGATCTGCTGTTGTATTTGCTGGGCAATAAAAACCGGGTCATTTCCAAAAGCACCCTGGCCGAGCACCTGTCGGGCGACTGGGCCGACCTACTCGACAGCCACGATTTTGTGTACGCCCACATCAAGAACCTCAAGAAGAAGCTACAGGCCGCCGGTTGTCGGCCCTATCTGAAAACGCTTTACGGAACGGGCTACAAATGGGAAAGCTAACGCCCCTGCTACGCCGGACCCTGCGCCCCTTCGTGCTGTACGCGCTGCTGGTGCTGGGGGCGAGCATTCCCGTGTACTATGTTTTGGTGGATCGCATCTGGCTGCGCGAACTCGACGAGCACAACCGGCTGCTGGCCGACCGTACCCAGCACGAGCTGAACGGCGACCCGGAGGCAGGCCGGTCCATCGACCCCCGCCACTATCCCAACCAACCCGGCACGACCCTGGAAGCCTACCGGGGGCCGGTGCTTCCCTCCGACAGCACCTACACGATCCGGCGGCAAAACCCCTACGTCAGCTACCCCGACGAGAACCGCTACCGGGGCTTGCGTCGGACCCTGCGCGTGGGGAACCAGCTCTACCGGCTCACGGTGGAGACCAACGTGGAAGAAACCGAAGAAACGGTGCTGGCCATCGCGCTGGTGACGGTGGCTTTTTTTGGCCTGCTGGTCGTGGGCCTGCTGCTGCTGACCCAGCGGCTATCGGTGCGGCTCTGGCAACCCTTTCGCCAGACGCTGGCTCAGCTTCAGGCGTTTAATTTAGACCGGCAAACGCCCATTGCCTTTTCCCCGTCGGATACGGCGGAGTTTGCCGAACTGAACCAGGCCCTGACGCAGCTCATCGACCACAGCATCGCCGTGTATCGCTCGCAGCGGGAGTTTATTCAGAATGCGTCGCACGAGTTGCAGACACCCTTAGCCATCGCCACCAACAAACTGGACCTACTGTTACAGCAGGAGGGTCTTACCGAAGCGCATTACCAGCTTATTGAAGCGGCCCACCGGTCCCTGACCCGCATCAGCCGGCTGAACCGCCATTTGCTGTTGCTGTCGCGGCTGGAACACGGCGGTTACGCCGACGAAGAAGCCTTAGAGGTGGGGGGCGTGCTGGGGCAGAGCCTCGACCTGCTCACTGACCACGCCGACCAGCGGGCACTCCGCCTACGTACCGAGTTGACGCAGCCCGTTTGGGTACGGGCCAACAAAGCCTTGCTGGAGGTGCTGCTGACTAACCTGCTAGTCAACGCGCTGCGGTATACGCCCCCCGGTGGGGAGGTGCTGGTGAGGCTACAGGCCGGTGAGCTACGGGTAGCGAATCCGGGGACGACGGCCCTGCAAGCCAGTGGCCTGTTTGAGCGGTTCGCCCGCGTGAGTGCCGAGCAGGTCGGTAGCGGGCTGGGACTGGCCATTGCCCGGCAGGTTTGCGAACGCTACGGCTGGTCGATTCACTACACCTTTGACGCGCGTCTCCACCACTTCTGGGTTAACTTCTCCGGCACTCAACCCTATCCGTGACGAACGCTGAGTGTACTCCAGCCAGCGGGCAGTCACTAAATCGGCTACTGGTCAAGTGACGGTTTTTGTACAAAACGGCAAAACTACCCCAGTTTGCCGTTCTACTTCCCGGAGCGAATGGCCAGCCTGAATCAGTTGACTTATCGTCTGGGACTTGGGCTTTCGCAGAAAAGTATCTGTGTCTTCCCCCACCTTAGGGCGACCCAGCGACTTGCCAGCCTCCCGCGCCCGGCGCATTCCTACCCGCACCCGCTCAGAGCGAGTGGCTGGGCCGGACACTGCCTCCTCAGTCCAGCTTAGTTTACGTAGTGCCGTTACGATAGCCGTGACCTCCTCGTCGGGTAAGTGGAAATATTCGGTCAACGGGCCGGAGGGTGTGTTTAGGGTGTAGCGGAACGGAGCGTACTTGCGTTTAAAATACGCTTCCAGATACCCCACTTGCTGGGCAACGGCCAGCGGCTTGATGCTGACAACGCCTAACGGGCGCAGATCCCGCTCAATTTCGGACAGCCGCTGGGGCAATGGACGGCTGGTAACGCCGGACTTATATAAGGTGCCCTCGGGCAAGTCGATCCGCAAAAAGTAAAAATTGAAAGCGACGAATCGGGCCAGCGTTCGCTCAAATGCCTCGTGCTCAATGGTCAGATCGCCTAATTCGTTGTATAACCGGTGGTAGCTGGCCAAAGCTCCATAATGGCGACGGAGTTTTTCAGGAATGATGAACGCTGTTCCCGACAACTCTTCCTCCCACAGTTTGCTGGGGTACACAAACGTACCTTGCATTGACTCCTCACCCCACTCGTCAGGTTTCAGCCATAGATTCCAATACCCGTCGAAGCGGCTATGACGTACCTCGTACAGGGCGGGAACAGGTCCCCTGTCGGCAGTGGTGCTTTCCAGAAACGTCTCTACCTCCGTGAGCACTTCATGGTTTAGCTGCCGGTTAGCGGGTCGAGTGCCATTCTTAAACGGCTTGGATATATCGCTCAAGATGGTAATCAGTTCAGCCATCAACGATTTAGTCTCCTGCCAGTCGGCCTGTGTTTTTTGGTACTGCTCACTCAACTGCTGCTGCTCGTTCAAGAGCTTTTTCGCGTGGTGTTGGGCAAATTCGTCCAGCGACCAATGCGTATCCTCAACGCCGGTAGCCCAGAAATCAAAGCGAGGTACCACAGGCCGACAACTGTTCGACAGGTGGGCGAAGTGATGTATCATGATGCGCCCTTTCTTGGCCACCAACGGCTCTCCGCAGTACGGGCAAACCAGCCCACAGGCTTCGCCCCGTGGCGATTCACTGATGTGGATTAACTGTTCTTGTCGGTTCAGGCCTACCTGTAGCCAGGCCTGCTGTTGCCAGCTCTCAAGGCGTCGCATCTTTTTTTTGATACAAGATATCGAAAGGCAATTGGATTGTCAACCATTTTTTTGATACACTTCGCATCAGAACCAATCTTTTTTTTGATACAAACTTGCCTGTATGTAGTGTTATGCGTAGGTTAGAGATAAAAACAGATACCAATGGCCCAATCTAAATTAGTCGCTACCTACCGGCTTGAACTAACTACGATCAACGTGCTCAACAAGCTCGTGCATAATTACAGTCGTGATGATCTTGCCTATTTGCGCCAAAACCGTTCGTTCGATCATGCCTGGACGTATTACTGGAACGGAGATGAACAAGGGCTGACCCTTGAACAGTTTTGGGCAACCTGGGCCGACAAGTTTGAACTCGAAACGCAGGCCTTTTTGCTGGACTACGCCATGCAGCGGTACGGGGAAGAAGCCTATAGGAACATCGATGGGGCGATGGGCTGGAAGGAACGCCTGAAGCAGCTTATGAAAGAGCAGCATCCCGATGCCTCGGACGATATTGACTGATATAGACGGCCCGCCGAAGCGATGGCAGGCTGTTAAGACTTCTTTCAAATTGAGCACGATAACAACATACATTGTCGGTGAACCATTGCCTTACCCGACTCCTCCCGGCATTGCCCCGGACAGCCCGGTGATTCAGACCAACACGGACTTTCTGGACATCATTCTGTATTCATCCCAGGCAAAGGCTGACCGGGCGATGTGGCAGAAAGAACCGGCACAAATAGGGCTATTTCATCGCGATGCGCTCCCTTATTTACTTGTACATTTTCCGCAGAGCCGGGTTACGTTCGATTGCCCCTACAACATCTGGCGGGTAGATGCCGCCATTCGGCAGGCGTGGTTCTTATCGGACAAAAGCATGGTTAACTTGGTCCTGGCTCAACACGGCACGAACGCCTTCTACGGGATGCAACGGCAATCCGTACCCTGGGCGGGCCAATTGCGTCAACTTTGCGCCGGGCAAATGCAGCAGTACGCTTCAGCAGCAGAGGTGGATGCGCAGGGACACCGGTTAGAAGCACAGGTCGGCGTGGCGCAGATGTGGCAACAGCGAATGTCAATTCGTTAAACGTAGGTAGTATGGCCGGGCAACTCATAGCAACTACTCCCCCCTCAACCAGCGGGGTCGTCACCAGGCAGCAGACCCATCGGGTTACCGTCAGTCAACTCATTAGCCAGTTTACGGCCTGGCTGGAAAAGCCGGGGAACTACCCCCGGCTGGCCAGGCAGTTTGTCCGGTTCTGTCTGGATAACCGGTTACCAGTAGATGGGGGCAGTCTGCACATCTTTGGTGCCGGCAAAGCGGGAAATCAGGTGTCTCCTGTCAAGAAGTTCCTGCTCTTTTACCAGATGCTCGGCTACCCCACGGTAGTGGCAGACCCACCCAAACACCGGCGCATTCCACCAGCCGCCAACGAATTGATTTTGGGCTATTTGGCCGAGGCCACGCACCTGCGGGGAGATAAATCCAAGGAGAATTACACGCAGGCCCTCAACGCGTTCTTTACCTACATCGTAGAGGAACAGGAAAGTGGGCGGACCGCTACGTACTCGGCCCAAACCATCGGGCAATACGTGAATGACCTGCGGGGGCGCGGGCTTTCGGCGTTTACCATCAACTTTTACCTGTCCACGCTTAAGCAGTTAACCGAGTGGGTGATTAAACACCGCGCCCGGCTGGGCCTCAGCGACGAACAGGCCGACAGCCTGCGCGACGTGGCCCTTATTCGGGGCTTAGCCATCGAGCGCGGCTTTTACAAAGATAGCCTTGACGAAGCCGAGCGAGATGCCCTGCTGGATAGCATCGAAGACATTACGGATAAGGCCATCGTGGCCCTCCTGGTGTTGGAAGGGCTACGCACGGTAGAGGTAACACGCCTGACAGTAGGCGATGTCGATTTTAACCGATCATTGTTACAAGTACGGGGCAAGGGCAAAAACACCAGGAAAGCTATCAAACTCTTCGATGCCTGCAAAGCCATTTTGCAGCAGTACCTGCAATCAGGTGAGGGAGTTGCGCTTTCTGCTCCTAAATCGGCTCCCCTGTTCCCCGAATTGGTAACGGCTCAAATCAGGTATCGGGTCGATAAATACCTGAAAGCCCTCGACCTCAAGCGCCCCAAGATGTCGGCCCACAGCTTACGGCACACGGCTGGACAATTGATGATCGACAAAGGCGTTGAACCCGTGTGGGTGCAGCGACACCTGCGCCACGAGTTGTTCGAGACCACACAGTTCTACATCAAGAAGCAAACAGAACGGGATTATTTGGTAAAGATGCCAAACAAGTTTTAGTAAGTTTTTATATGTAGTATTTAAATGGCAATACAGCGTGCCCCCCATCGGGCCCTGCTGTTAAAATTTCTCCTATGGTATCTGCAAATTTTAAAGTGACGGGTACTCCATCAGAGAATCGGCAAGAATTGTAGTTTAGCTTAGTCAAAGCCAGCACGTCTTGGCAAACCGTATAAATGTCTGCTTCACCCCGTGTAACTTGTATGAATAAAGGATTTGGTGTCTCCAGTCCCAGAACAGACTGTATTCTTGGAATAAACCCTTTACTCCATAAAAAAGCGGAACGGTAGTCCTTTTTAAACACTGTCCCTCGCCCTACTGGAAACTCAGAGTCTCGAAACAGCTTGAACGTTTTTTCGTGATTTATTTTAACCCCGACAATATTATCAGTATCTCCAGCAGCTTCCAGAAACCCGCTCCACTCCTCGTCATTAAAATCGGTTCGAGAATGAATGAATATTTCGCGGGGCTTACCATTTGCTTTTCTAAATGCCTCCAAAGCGGTTGTTAACAGATTTCGGGCACTTTCCTTTGAAAGATGGTATTCTTTCGTTGTGGTATTGTACCAAGGCCCGACTGCTCCTTTGAATACTTGGCCATCCCCTGAATCCAGGAACATTTGGGCCGCGCAACAGGCAATACGCCGATCCTGATACCGGTCATCATTCTTAAAGACTAATCCAATGTAGCAGACCCCGTCTCGAATATCTGCCAGCTTCCAGGGCATTCCGCCAGCTTTGTAATAAATCGAAGTCGTAAGGCTCCAGACTATATCTGTCTGAAAAGCGGATAAGTCTCGTTTTGGCTTTCCAGATTTATTTAAAAAATCCTGATAGGCTACCGTACTCTCTTTAATGACCTGCGTTAAAATTTTATGCTTTAATAGCTTAATTTTTAACTGATTATGAAAGTGCTTTTCGTACTGATAGGCAAGGCGTAGTCGTTTTTGATCTGCGCTATCAAATAAACCCTCGTTAAAGCGATCATACTGCTTCTTGATGCCAATGTTAATAGTATTCTGTCCGCTTACCGAGGATTTAGGCCGACACAGCGTATAAACCATGTCCGGAATGACAACAAACCATAGGTCCACCCGCCGATGTTCTTCATCCTGATACCGGACAAGTTCATCAACGTACATATCCACAATATGGGCAATACGAACGTGGTCATCACTGTATTGATAAAACCGCTCTAATCCCCCGGCATCAATCGTTACCTGAGCGTAGTGCTGATCGTTAAACGAAATACCGTAGACCTCTTCAAATCCCGGAAAAAATGGTTTTGCTAAATCATAGTGGAGATGATATACTGGCTTACGTATGCTATGCATCCACTGTTTAAAACGCTTAATGCCGTCAGACGTACCAATAATGCCCACCGAAAAATTATTAGGCTCGCCTTTGTCAAACGGCCCGAAAAGGGTCATTCCATCACGTGGGTCAGGCAGAGTTTGTCCATAGGCAAACTTTAGCTGAGGCTCGGACAGCACCTTTAAGTGAAGCATATTGGGCATAAAGACGGGTTAGTTAGAATAGTGCTCGACATCACCAAGATCATGTGCGACCTCTTCATGTAGCGTATCGTCGGTCTCATCAGCCAAAAAATCGTCTATATCATTGACTTCCTGCTCATCATCAAAATCATCAATTGGAGTTAGTCTATCGTTGTCCTGCGGATCTTCGTAGCCCCGATCACTACTAAACATCACGGGCAGCGTTGATAGCCACATACGATCATCATTGGTAATCCGAACGGCAAAAGCCTGTTGGTCTTCAGAAAGACTATTTAGAAAAGCAAGCCATAGGTCGCGCCAAGCCGCATTGTACATACGCTTTCCCTTTTTACGTCGTGCCGCATGTAATTTCTTTTTATCAGACCAGATTGTATGGCCATCATTCGAGAAAACAATATGTCCCTTAAAACTGATGCAGGGATGAGGGCGTAAGCGTGGATTAAAGCTTACTCCGTAGTGCCACACATCATCGAAATATTTTCCGGTAAGCTGTCTTGATTTTGGCTTTCCTTGGTAGTTAAATTTAACCGTTACGTCCGGTGATTCTGCCGAATCTTTCTGGTAGTAATAGCAAATCTTCTTGTTCGCAAGCGAATACGTCTGTAGTCCGATGCTCTCAAGAAACTCATGAACACACTGACGGAGTAATTGCACTAAAAGGTTGGATGCATCACGGGTAGTAGGAAACTCATCGGATTGGTAAGTGCGGTTCAAAATTTTCTTTGTCTCAATCGGCTTCGTTTCTTTGGCACTGAGTGCTACCGACTCAAAGATTGATACAGCGTTGTGCGTATTGATTTCCGGTAGTGTCTTCGCAAAAGAAATAACAAATCGTTCATGTTGAACGGCTGGAAAAGATTGTTCATTCCGCATCTGGCTGACAGCGGTATCCGCCTGTTCTTTGTTACTATACTCATGAACATAAAAAGCGTCTGGCAATTGGGGGAAGTCAAGCCAGTTAGAATAAAAAACCTCCTGTTTTGGAAAGAATCCTGAATGTTGCCCATATCGATTCGTCAACCAATGTGCCACGGATAGCGGACTGTTTTCTGTCTGCTTAGGAACATTATCTTTTTGCAGCTTTTTTATGAGTGCTTTAAAACCGGCTGCCCAGGAGTTCTGGAACTGGAGCATGGCTAATCCAGTCATACCAATGATGGCATTGCTATTGACCCCGTCAAGATTAATCGGAATAATAAACTCATTAAGTCTGAACTCACGCTCAATTGCTTTAGCGTAATCCCATTCCTCACGAACGCCTATTTTTTCTTCTGACACAGAAACATGCGAAGCTACGAAGATGAATTTCGCTGCTTGATTACGGATAATTGGTTGAATTTTTTTCCAAAAATGCTCACCACCGTGAATTTCGTTTAGTTCGCACCAAACCTGATAGCCTTCATTGCGTAACCGAGAGGCCAGCCACAGCACAAATTCATTATCTTCCGGCAAGGCATGGCTTATGAAAAGAATGTCACGTTGGGTTGAGGACATGGCTGTCAAAAAGCGTGTTTGAAAATCAGCAGCAACAGCAGGGGAAGCAGGGCCAGCGAGCCGTAAAAAACCAAAATCGTTTGCGCAAGAAAAGCACCGAGCCATGTGTTTCTTCCATAAGCATACCGTCGCGCATCCATTGAGAAATCTGTCTCTGGCTGCGCAGCTATCTGATCGTACAGGCAACGGTATTGGCGTTCCTGGCTGAGGTAGTAAGCATCCAGTATCCAGAAAATGAGCGTACCGGTATAAGTCACAAGCAGGTACCGCTCATTGGCATCCTTTGCCGCTAAAGCAAATAATGCCGCTACTAACGTCACAGCCCACCCTTTGATGAGAAACCCGTTTCCATTGAGCCGATTAATCAGGTTCTGGATGAACTCAAGGTGTTTGAGCTTGCCTTCCATTTTAAAAGCAAAAATCTTATTTAGCCAAATATATCATTATTTTACCAAGAAAAGGTTTATTTTGTGAAAAAATCACAGGTAAGCCGCTATGCTTGTTCAATTCAGACTTCGGAACTTCATGTCGGTGCGCGATGAGCAAGTATTTAGTCTCGTCGCAGCCACTGGCATCAGGGAAAAAGGGAATGCTCTTACCGAGAACGTAGTTACTGTGTCTGAGCACCTCGACTTGGTGAAGACGGCTGTAGTGTATGGGGCCAACGCCAGCGGTAAAAGTAACCTGCTGAGGGCTATCAATTTTTTAGTGATGGCCCTACACGAGACACCCCCAGCCGGCACCGCTGTGGAGAAGAGCCAGCCTTTTGTGTTGGATCGTCAGACTACCAACGAGCCGAGTCTCTTGGAAGCCGTTTTCCTGATCGATGGTGTACAGTATCGCTATGGGTTTGAAATCCGCAATCAATTGGTCGTTGCTGAATGGCTGTACGTGTGGCGCAAGCAGGAAACAATCATCTTTGAGCGGCATGACAACACGCTGCGGATTGGCCGAGCCTACCCTAAATTAAAGGAGCTACAGGCTAAGTCAATGATCAATGATGCCTCTTTACTACTGAACTTGGGGGCTTTGTTTAACGACGAGAGCTGCCTGCACGTTAAGAAGTGGGCCAGCCGGGTAAGGTACTACCATCAGGTTCAGGAGTTAGGCCTTATACTATCTCCGCTCTTAAGCACGGGAGATGATGATGCAACGGTAACCTATCTGCTTGACGCAACTGGTAAAGAGCGCGTTTTGCAGTTGCTTCAAGTTGCCGACATTGGCATTGATGACCTTGAAGTGGTGGAGGAGAAGTCTTTTTGGGGGAATATTTTTCGGAGTAAAGACCAGCCGCCTGTCACAAAACCAATGGTGCATACCATTCGCCGGGTTTGGGACGAAAAAGAGCGGATCTTTCACAACGTATCGATGCCCCTGATGTATTTCGAGTCGGAGGGCACCCGGAAACTATTCAACCTGATCGGTTTGGTCTTGACCATCCTGGATGAGGGAGGGGTGTTTATCGCCGACGAATTAGACACGAAGCTCCACCCGCTCCTGACGCAACGGATTGTGCAGCTTTTCAACAGCCCAGTCACTAATCCGCACAACGCGCAGTTTGTCTTTGCTACGCATGACACAAACCTACTGAGCGCGGGCCTGTTTCGGCGTGATCAGATCTGGTTTACCGAAAAGGATGCCAAAGGGGCGACTCAATTGTATGCCTTAACAGACTACAAACCGGGTGGCAAGACAGTCCGTAACGACGAGCAGTTAGAGAAAAACTACATTGCTGGCAAATATGGGGGTATTCCCTATCTCGGCAATTTTGACGCGTTGTTTGACCCTAAATCGTCGCCCGACGAAGCCGTGGCTGTAACGCATGAGTAAGCCGTCGCGGAGGGAGAATCCGTTTCAGCGACGGCCCGCATTCAGACCAACCCGTGAGTCCTTTCTTATTCTTTGCGAAGGGGAAAGCACTGAACCGCACTACTTCAACGCTTTCCGGCTTACATCGGCCACGGTACGTACCCTACCCGTCACAGCAGGCGATGCAATGGCAGTGGTGCGGGCGGCAATCAAACGTCGACAAACTGAGATTGGTAATGGCAGAGAGTATGACCACTATTGGGTCGTCTTCGATAAAGATGCCACACCTGATATGACCTTCAACCAGGCGATAGCTCTGGCCGAGTCAAACGGTTTTCGGGTTGCTTACAGCAATCAAGCCTTTGAGCTCTGGTTTCTGCTGCACTTCGATTATGTATCGGGGCCACTGCACCGTAATCAATACGCTGTTCGATTGACGAAACGGCTGGGTTTTCCTTACACTAAACAGGCTGATGTCGCTCGATTGATATATAAAGCCCTATATGACCGGCAGGCCACTGCTATCGACAACGCCCGGCGGCTGTATGACCAATTTGCTGGAGAGCTTATTGGAACCGAGCGTAATCCGGCTACCGAAGAATCAAGCACGACGGTCCATCTACTGGTCGAGCACCTTCGCTCATTTCAGTAGGTTAACCTCCGCTACAGAAGTCGTTTGTCTATCCTCGTCCCTCTGCTTCCTTATCAAAGTGAAAAAGCATAACCTCGATAGCTACGTGCTTTTGGCTGTCTTGGGGTAGCTTAAACGTAAATTGCAGGAAACGTTCATTCCGGTTGCTAACGAACCTGATGGCTGATGGGTGTGAAAGGGTGACTTGTCTGACTGTCTCAATCACGGCCGTCAAAGTCGGGTTCTTCACAAAAACGAGCAGTGCCGTCTTGGAATCATCCCAGGTCAAGTATTCCAGAAGTTGCGACAGTGCTTCGAGGTAGTGTTTCTGCCCTTTCCATACTTTGCACTCGCCCACAAAGAGGTTGGTGCCATCAGTGTTCTTGAGCAAAATATCTGTCTTGCCGCTGCGGTTGAACGTTTCGCCAGTTGCAGTTCCCCCAACGAACGCCAATTCCAATTGCATCAAAAAAAGGTCGCGCAATGCTTCTTCGTCTTTTCCGACATACAACGACGGTTTCCGTTCAATAGATAGCCCGACCCTTGTCAGGCAGTCAATTATATCATGGTAAGCTTTGCCATCGACGGTTGGCTCCGGAGCGTATACCTTTGTGGTTACCACAGGCTTCTGAATAACTGGGCGTTTCTCAACTTTAGGTACACTGTACGTTCTTGGGGCATCAGGATTTTGGGATACATTAATCGCAGCGAAGAAACTATTCTCTTTCAAGTAACCTTCTTTTAATTGGCTAAATATCTGATTAATTTGGCCGGGTAGTTCAGTATTAAATGATCTTGCATTATTATTTATCGCCAATATGTGGTCGTTTAATACTTTTAAAGCACTGTCCTTTTCACGATGGAATTCGTTAGGGTCCTGAGATTGAATGTTAAACTTGATCGTAATATTATTTCCCGATATTGAGAATTCAGCTCCACTTCCACCAATGCTGAACGATGTTGGTAAGATATGCCAGAGGTCGGTAGTTCCTTCACACTGGTAGCTGATGTTACACTCCCAATAATAGAGGCTACGCCAAAGCCTCCGCCTATCGTCTTCATCGATTTTGTGCTCTCGCTGCTTAGGAGGATGAATAACAACGGTTTCCTCGTGTAACTCCAATAAGCCAAAGCTAAACTTATTAAATAGATAATCCTTAAACTCGCCTTCATTAACATTTAGAAGGTAGTCTTTGGAAGTACCCTTTAATTCTTTTTCAAGGTTTTTTAAGCATTCTTCAGAAAACTCAAACCAATTCTTTCTGCGAGAACGACCACTTGTTATCAGCATAGTTAAAAGAATAAAATTTCTAAGCCACCATCGCGTTTTGGTTGATGCCTTCCACGATACTAAAAATCCGCCCGGCGTCGGTGGGGAAGATGCCGACGACGCCCTGATCGTGCAGCGTCGTAAAGGGCGGCTCGAAGAGCATGGCGCGGTCCACGATGCCGTGTTTGGTGAACCGCTGAATGATCTGCTCAATGAATTTTAGCTGGGCCGACGTCAGCGAGCCGTTGCCCAGAAAACCGGCGAAGGCTTCCTGAGCGGCATGGGCTTCCAGTCCCAGAATCTGCCGCACAAACACGCCCAGAGGGTTTTCTCCTACTGCTTTCTCGAAGGCTTCGCGGGTTTCCAGGCCCGATTCGGCGAATAGGATGTCGTTGAGCCGGTTCAGTTCGGCGGCTGTGATGGGTACGTTCCGGCGCAGCTTGCGAATCACCAGGTCATCGGCGTGCTGGCGGACCAGCGTGGCCACGCGCTCGTGGTGGTTTTCCAAATTCCCATACCGGCCGATGCTCTCCAGCGCATCCACGGGGCCGATGAGTTCGTCCTGAAAGTTGGTGAACACCGTCTTACGGCTCGCAGCATCAATGAAGCCAATTAGCCCGCGCAACGCCTGCCGAACCGTTTCGACGGCCGACGCATCGGCCGTCGCCCAGAAGGCATCCTGTTGAACGGCCCGTAACAGGGGCAGTTGTGGCGCTACGGCGGGCAGGTGGCCCTGCTTAGTGAGCTGACGCGCCAGTTCCTGCACCGATTGGATGTGCCGGGCCTGCGACGGGTGTTTCTGCAACACCGCTACTTGCAGGTTAGTCGTCAATACGTCGAAGCGCCGGGCGGCTTCGGCGTTGGGCGCACCGTCCGGCTCGGTGACCAGCGGGGCCAGATGCTCGCGCAGCAGGGCCAGCTCGTCGGTTTCGAGGAAGTTCCAATTCGTCCGTTGCCCGAACCGCTCGACGTGGGGCAGTACCTGCCGCACGGCCACCCGGTCTGCGTTGAGCGCGGCCACTTGCCCATGCAGTTTGTCGAGCAGAGCGGGTAATTGGGCCTGTTCATCGAGTGTGCCGCGCCGGGGTAGCAGATAGGCCAGCTCGCAGCGGAGGTTAAACAGCCGTTCGCTGAGAGACGCCGACCGGGTCGCTTTCACGCCTTCGGGCTGTTGATTGAAGAACTCGAAGTTGTTGCATACGTCGAAAATGTAAAACTCCTTCTTGTTCTCCCCTACTGCAAACAGGTTTTCACACAGGCGAGTACCGCGTCCGATCATCTGCCAGAACTTGGCGGCTGAATACACGGGCTTGAAGAACACCAGGTTCACGATCTCCGGCACGTCGATGCCCGTGTCGAGCATATCGACCGATACGGCGATCTGCGGGTACTGATCGGCTATTTTGAACCGGTCGATCTGCTCTTCGGGGTCTTTCGAGTGGTTGTCGATGACTTCCAGAAACCCGCCCCGGTAGTGCGGGTACAGCGCGTTGAACCGGTCCTCGATGTACAGCGCATGTTTGTGGTTGCGGGCGAAGATGATGCTCTTGCCGACCTTGTCACCCCCTTCTACGCGCAGGCCGTGCTGCATCAGGTAGTCGAGCACCAGATCCACCGTACTGGCGTTGAACAGCCATTCGTTGATGGCGCTGGGTTCAATTTGGTCGGGTACGCTGCCGGTTTCTGGGTCGTAGAACTTACGCTCGTATTCTTCCTTCTCCTCGTCGCTCAGGTCGGCGTAGCGAACGCCCCGCTGCGGAAACTTCAGGGGTAGCGGGTAGGCACGGGGCGGCACGAGCCAGCCCGCCGACACGGCTTCATCCAGTTCGTAAGCGGCCGTAGGGTCATGTTGCGGCCGCTCGAAGAGTTGGTACGTATCGCGGTCGGTATCGGCTTTGGGGGTGGCCGTCAGCCCCAGCAGCAACGTATTGAAGTAGCGGAATAACAGGCCGTATTTGTCGTACACGGAGCGGTGGGCCTCGTCGATGATGACCAGGTCGAAGTGACCGGGGCCATACACCCGCGCACCGTTTTTCCACGCGCTATCGATGCGGTTGAGCATGGTGGCGTAGGTAGAAAAGACCACGCGGGCCGCGCCGGTGTCCTCATCTTTAGTCAGGTCAACGGTGGTCAGGTGGGGTACGTACTTGCCGTAGTCGCGTTTGGCCTGGGTGAGCAGGGCGTTGCGGTCGGTCAGAAACAGCACCCGTTTGGCCCAGCCCGCTTTGCTGAGCACATCGACCAGCGCGGCCGACACGCGGGTTTTGCCCGTGCCGGTGGCCATGACGAGCAACGCCCGGCGTTTTTGCGCGTCGAAGTCTTCAACTACCCGCTTGATGACGTACTGCTGATACGGTCGCCCGGCGATGCTGCCGTTTACTGGTTGCCCGGCCAGCGCGGGGGCCGTGCGCCGGTAGATGAGCCGTTCCAGTTCGTCGGCCGTGTAGAAGCCCAGCACGGGCCGGGGCGGATACCGTTGGTCGTCCCAAAGCCAGACGTCGTAGCCGTTAGTGTAAAACAGAATGGGGCGTTGACCGTAGAGCTGTTCGAGGGCGTCGGCGTAGAGCCGGGCCTGCTGCTGCCCTTCACGGGCGTCGCGGGTGGTGCGTTTGGCTTCTACCACGGCCAGCGGCTTGCCGTCGGCTCCCCACAGTACGTAGTCGGCGCGGTCGCCCGTATTCTTGAGTTTAAACTCGCGCACGTTGGGGGCTTCGGGGTTCCAGCCCGCTTCCTGCAAAAGCACGTCGATATAGAGTCGGCGGGTTTCGGCTTCGGAGAGCGGGGCTGTTGGCCCGGCGGGCGTCGGGGCAGGGGCGGTTTGGCCCGCTACGGCGTCGGGTTGTGGTACGTTGGGCGCTGGCGGGGGTGCTGCCGACGTAACGGGCTGGCTCTCTCCTACCTGACTGGCCGACGGGTTCAGCAGGATTTCGTCAAACGAACGGTGTTCGGGTGGGTTTTCGCCGTATGTACGGGCCACGAACAAGGACAGCGCGAATAGGGTCTTTACGCCCGCCGTGGCCTGCTCAGTGGTTACGGCCCCGTCGTGGGCCGCTACGTTGCCCACTTTGCGGATGAGGTTCAGCCCCGGCCACAGCGGACCAGACAGGGCTTTAAACGTCGGTTCAAAAAGCAAGTCCCCCAACGACGGCGCGTCTTTCTCCGGGAGTTTCAAACCCGTTTCGTGGGCGTAGAGCCAACGCAGCCACTGTTCCAGGCTGCGCCGGGCGTAGATGGCCGAAGTGGTGGGGTCGCTGAGGGCAAAGCGTTCGGTTTTGTGGGCGTTTTCGGCGAAGGGTTCCCACTCACCCGTCAGAAAAGAAAAGTTGGTCATGCAGTCGGTGGAACAGGCAAATGAATGTCACCGAAATTTATGCCTTTCTGCCGAAATACTCATGTAGTAAACTCTGAAACAGGCTCTCGCTGGCAGTAAGTTGTTCATTCACCTTCTGAACGTGCATTTCAGCATGGTGCACAATCTCGGCAAACTCTCTCTGCAACTCGACGGGGGGTATCGGAATTGCTATGTCCTGAAATTCCTGTGCATTGATGTTGGCCATGCCAATGATGCTCTTACACATATTCAGCAATATTCCTTTTCCGTGTTTTGAATTCAAATAAGCCGAAATGTATTCAGGAACAGCACGAGCGTTTGTTTTGGCCTTTACCAGATACCCGGCAATTGCCATTGGATAATCAAAGTGGTAAACAGCCGTTTTACCAACCAACTCACGACTATTAGTTCGATTGAACAAGAGGTCGCCTTTTTCAGCCAAGTACTTTGCCTCTTCTTTTTCGTCGAGGTTAATGTACTTGAGGTCCGACAGGTCCCAGCGTCCGGTGTACGTTATGTTGTTCATTCGTAAATACGGGTACGTTCCGCCCATCTCAGCAGGTTTACTTGTGCCGTATTTTGCTTCTGTAATCAGATCTCGAATTTTACCGCGTTCCCACCCTTTTTCATTCCGCACCGGGTCGCCGAACATTTCCAGAAATACGGCTTGTGGTAGCTGCTCGTAGTAGGCCAGCAGTTGGCGGTCTTTCTGGCGGAGGGCATCGACCCGGTCGAGGACGGCGGCAATGTGGCGCTGGGTGTCGAGGTCGAAAAGAGGAATTCTTTCATTTTTAACAATAGAATCAGATACCGCCGGGTAATTGGCACCAGTGGCTTTCTTGACCATCTCATCGACAAACGCCTTCGACTGAACCCAATAGTATAGGTACGTAGGCGAAAGATGTTTTTGATCTGGTCTCAGTACACAGAAGCCCGTGGAAGCGATTGCCCCATCATAAGTAGGCTTAACAAAAGCTACACCGTTTAAATTAGGGCGAACTGTAGATACCAATACGTCGTTAGTTTTTACCACTTGACGAGCACGTGAAGGCGCGTCTAAACCCCGTATTTTATTTTCACCAATTATTGCTTTAAGGTCTTTGTCAACTGATGCGATGTCTATGTACGTGAAAAGGGATTCTTCAACATCTATGGCTGGATTACAATTTCTGACACGCTCACAGACATCTCCAACTTTAACGGTTCTTAGCTGCTGCATTTGATTGGGCGGATAATGAATGGGCTGTTGTTATGCTATTGGGTTTCGGCTGGGCCGACAGGCGAGCTTGCCGGAGTTGTCCCACTTCGCGCACCAATTGGTTGTATTCCTCGCGCGTTGGGGCGTCGTTAGTCGTATCCTGATAGATGGTCCACCCCGCCGTCAGGACGCTGATCGCAAATCCGGCCAGGCCTACCCACCAGTATTTAAATTGCAGGGCCTCGCCTTTTGCCTTTATGTTGGCCAGCCGGGCGGCTTCGGCGGCTTTGCGCTCGCGCTCGTCGATCAGCTTTTTATAAGCTGGCCAACCGCCGTTTTCCATAAGTGTGCGGCCTTTGTCGGTGAAGGCATAGTAAGGGCCGTATGCTCTGGTTTCCCCTCCCGTGTTCCAGATAATATCTTCCTCAAGAAGCAGGTTGATCAATCTATAAATTTGACGCTCATCAGCCACGCCCAAAGTACGTGTTGCGTATGCTTTAAAGTCTATTGGACAGTTGCGGGTTTGCCGGTCGAATTCCTCCAGCTTGGCAAGTACATCTTCAATAATATCGTTATCGTCAGTCATTCAGATATTTACAAAATGAATTTTCTTTCCAACCTTATCATCTACGCTAATTGAAGTTGCTTTACCATCTTCGCAAATCCAGTCATATTGATTCTGTACCTAACCATTTGCTGACTGGCAACATACATTTCTGCAATTTCCGGAATGGTCATGCGCTGCTTCTGAATAGCCCATGACAGTGCAGTGCGAGGTAGCTGGAGAGTCGCACCTAACCACTCAGCCTCCTGCTCGTGCTTCGGGCTAACAGTTAACATTGTTGCAGGAACTAAAAACCCTAATGGATGCTCTGTCAGCGGGTGGCCACAGTGGTGATGACTGATTTCATGCATCACGTCGCTTTGTTGCCGGGGTAAGCTGTGCGTTTTATTGTGTAGGATAACCGGCTTACCCGATTTATTATAAACCAACGCAGCCGACCAATCGTCGTATCGCTCTCCATCGTCGGGAAATCCACATTCGTGAATGGATTTTACCGGAATTCTCAGATGATCGGCCAGCTTAAACGCGCACAAAGGAGCGTGCCGGGCCAAGCCGATGGCACTACGCATATCGCCGGCGGTTCGCTCGGCTTTTACTCTGAAATCATTGGTCAGTAAAGTTTTCCTTCGTATAGCCACGTGAGTTTAGTTATTAGTCCTGCATGTATGCAAGTTCTATAACCTTGACCAACATTTCAACCGTTTTCGGCGACAATGCCTTTTCGGCCCGAAGGTGAGCTATGATTTTCTGTTGTCCTGAAACCGCTTCGGCGGTTTGTGCGGTTGCCGGAATCACAAAGGTTTCGGTTGGCTCGCCCAGCCACTGACACACCTTGATGAACGTCTCTACGTCAGGTACGTGGCCTTGCTCGATCCGGGACAGCGTCGAAGGGCTAATACCTCCGATCTCTTTTGCCGCATCACGCAGCACTTTTTCACCCCGACGTGACCTAACCATACTTGCTAACAAGTTGGTATTGAGGGAGCTGTGACTTTCCATTTTGTTCTATATATAGGATTTTGGAGAATTTTAACGATAAATGAAACTAACTTACCTACCATGTCGTTTGACAGATAAGACAAGAAAGCCTGTTTTTGCTCCAACTGGACAAAGTTAGCAAGTGTTCAGCGGCTGACCAATAGCTTATGCTACGGGACACTGTAACGAGTTAAAGGCACTGGCTCATTGTTTTTCCTTAATTCTAACTTTTTAACACATGGCTGTAAACAGACCTACCGGCGACGGGCACCGTATCGGGGCCGTGCGCCAGCGCTCACAGTTCGAGCACAACGGTACCTACTACAAACGGGATGCCGAAACGGGCAGGATCATGTCCGGAAAGCAAGACGGAACTCCCTATAAGGGCGTTCGTCGCGAAAAGTAACCATGTGCAGGTCGGCCCTCTTATGCGTCGGCCTGCTCCTGTTCTCATGTACAACCTAAATAACCATCATTTTTATGCTACCAGTTAATTTAGACGAACTCCTCAAGCGTGGGGAAGTCATCGACATCGAACAATGCGCCAAAGACGGGGTAGCCCCAGCGCGCGAAAAGAAGTACCTCATCACCATTGACCGCGTCCGCTACGTTGTGGACGACTGTTTGACGGGTCGCGAGTTGCTTCAGGCCGCCAATAAAGACCCGCATCGGTTTCAACTGCGGCAGAGCGTACGCCAGGGCCGTAAAGTGGTCGTCGAAGCGGTAAAGCTCGACCAACAGGTATGTTTTACCAAAGCGGGTATCGAGAAATTCATGACGCTGCCCCTCGACCAGCAAGAGGGCGAGTTCATTGCCCGTCGCCAGTTTCACCTGCCCGAAGAAGACATTGAGTTTCTGGAAGGGCTGGGCCTATCCTGGGACACCGTTCTCGACGGTAGCGGCTCCTACGTACTGGTTCACGAGGTGCCGGTGCCGGAGGGCTACAACCACTCAACCGTTACGGCGGCCATCCGCATCGAGTCGGGGTACCCGCAAACCCAGTTAGATATGGTGTACCTCTATCCGGCCCTGACCCGGCTGGATGGGCAACCCATCGGGGCTTTGTGCGATCAGCCCATCGACGGTAAGACATTTCAGCGGTGGTCGCGGCATCGCACGGCAGAGAACCCGTGGCGGCCCGGCATCGACAACTTAGCCACGCACATGGGGCTGGTTAGCTACTGGTTTGAGCAAGAGTTCATCAAACGTCCCCAACTCCATGCAGTACCAGCTTAACCTCTCTGGCCTTCATCACCAGCAGTTGCGGGAACATCTATTTCCCGCCGACGGGATGGAGGCCGTTGCCGTAGCACTCTGCGGACGTTATCGGCATGGTAACCTGACCAAATTACTGGTGAGCGAGCTCGTCTGTATCCCCATCGAGCAGTGTGAACGGGGTGCCGACTACGTTCGCTGGTCAACAAACTTTCTGTTGCCCTTGCTGGAGAAAGCGCAACGCCGGGGCATGGCTATACTGAAGATTCATAGCCATCCGGGCGGCTACGATCAATTCTCCGAAACCGACGACCAATCGGATGGCGACCTGTTTCCGTCCGTATTCGGCTGGGTCGATGGCGACGAGCCTCATGCCAGCGCGGTCATGCTACCCGATGGCCGCGTGTTTGGTCGCGTCTTCCTACCTGATAACTCTTGCCACCCATTCGACAAAGTTTTGGTGGCCGGCGATCAGATTCAGCTCTGGACCGACGAGCCGGTGGCTGACATAGCCCGCGAAGCAGGACAACGCACGGCGCAGGCCTTCGGCGAACAATCCTACGAACTGCTTCGGCGGCTGAAAATCGGCGTGGTTGGTTGTTCCGGCACAGGTAGCCCGGTGATTGAGCAGTTGGCCCGTTTGCAGGTGGGGCACTTGGTACTGGTCGATCCTGATTTTATTGAAAAAAAGAACCTCAACCGAATTCTTCATTCGACGTATCAGGATTCGCTTGCCAAACGACCTAAAGTGGACGTGCTTGGTGATGGGGTGCTCGCTATGCAGTTGGGCACGCACGTCACCCGGATACAAGCTAATCTGTACGACGACCCGGACGTGTTGCTCGAACTGGCAGGTTGCGACGTACTCATCGGTTGCATGGATAGCGTCGATGGCCGTTTCCTGCTCAACCGACTGGCTACGTTTTATTTGGTCCCATATATTGATTTAGGGGTAAAGCTTCAGGCAGATGGTAAAGCCGGCATCGAACACATCAGCGGAGCAGTTCATTATTTGCAGCCTGGCAAATCGTCGCTGATGACGCGGGGGATGTTCGATGAGAAAGATGTACGTTCTGCTTCGGAGTATCGGAAGAACCCAGAAACGTTTGCCGAGCGGGTGAAGCACGACTACTTCCGGGATGTACCCGTCAATCGTCCGGCGGTAGTTTCTGTCAATATGATGACCGCTTCGGCTGCTATCTGCGAACTTCTCAATCGGCTACACCCCTTCCGAAAAGGGCACCTAAGCGAGTATGCGCACCAAGTTCTGGAGATGACCGAGGGCTATTGGGCCAATACGGACGAGGAGCATTTCTCAGCAGATCAGTACCTGGCACGTAAGATCGGTCGGGGTACACTACGGCCTCTTTTAGAAATGGTAGAACTTGACAGTTCGGTTGTATGCTGACCTTACGTACCTGGATGCAGGAGCTTAGACTGAGACTCCTGCATCTTTTTTTTGATACACGCTACCTGGCTCACCGCGTCGGCGACTTACCGGAACAGATTCACGAACGCCGTATCTACTTAGTTGGTGAATCGGAAGCCCCCTGGCTAATCGCGTTTCAGTGTCCTTGCGGTTGCGGAAGTCTGATTCAGCTCAACACTCTCAAAGAAGCTAAACCGCGCTGGACCTACGAATACCATCGCTTCGAACACATTAGCTTAGACCCCTCTGTATGGCGTAAAGTGGGTTGTAAAAGTCATTTCTGGATTCGTAAAGGCAAGGTCGTGTGGTGTTAGTCTGCTGCCTGGTCGTCTTCCAACTTGTTGAGCCGCTTCCGGGCCTGTTCGATAGCTATATGTAGCTTCTGCTCCAACAGTTTGCGGGGCAGTTGATGCGTCAGGTATTCCGCCACACGGATGTCGCCTTTGTCGAGTTCGAGCAGTTCTATGTGTTCGTGCGATTTCTCGGCGCATAGGATCAGGCCAATCGGTGAGTTTTCTCCCTCCAGCATCTCGTGCTTGCGGAGCCAGCCCAGGTATAACTCCATCTGCCCTTTGTCGGCGGCTTTGAACCGCCCCAGCTTCAGGTCGATAGCTACCAACCGGCGCAGTCGGCGGTGGTAAAACAGCAAGTCAATCCGGTGGTCGTCGCCGTCGATGACGATACGTTTCTGGCGGGCCATAAACGCGAAGTCAGACCCCAGTTCGATGATGAACTTCTGCAACTCCGACAGAATGGCGTCTTCCAGTTCCTCCTCCGAGTACGTATCGTTTAGGCCCAGATAATCCAGAAAGTATGGATCGCGAAAAACCAGTTCCGGCGTTAGCTGCCCCGTGTCGCGTAGCTGGGTCAGATCGCGCCGGATGGTTTCGTCGGGCTGCTGCGAGATGGCCGTTCGTTCGTAAAGCATCCCGTCCATCTTCTCCAGCATCGTGCGCGAACTCCATCGTTCCAGCCGGGCCATCTGTATATAAAATTCACGCTTCAGCTCATCTTTGACGTAGATCAATGTCCGAAGATGCGTCCACGTCAATTGTTCACTCAGTGCGTGAACAATTGACGGGTCGGGATACAGACGGGCAAACTCGATAGCGTGGGTAAGGTTGGTAAGCGTAAAGCCCTTACCAAATTCGGCGGTCAGCCGCTCGCTCAACTGTCGAATAGTTTGCTTGCCGTACTCGGCCCTCCCCTGCCCCAGTACCTCTTCATTGATACGTTTACCGATGGCCCAATACAGGCGGGTGATCTCAGCGTTGATTACTACCGCCACCCGTTGCCGGGATTGCCCAATCAGCGCACGGAGGTCGTTCAACAGATTTTGCGATAACTGCTGATTGTCAGCCATAAATAAGACCGTTGTTTGTCGCTTCTCTATACTACTGATTCCTGCATCTCGGCGCGGCGGCAGTTCCAGCGGAGAGCCGCGACTGACCTTCACTTAGTAGCGCCTTCAACGCCTGCAAGTCGGCTTGCCGCTCTCGGTCGAGGGCTTCGATTTTTTCGATTAACTCAGCCGGGGTGTCGTGCTGCTGTTGGGCATATACTACTTCTTTATAGCGGTTGATGCTCAGGTCGTAGTTGTTGGTTCGGATGTCGGCCACCGGTACCAGAAAGCTTTGTTCTGTTCGGGTACGTTCCGTCTCTGCGTCGCGACTATGCCAGCGGGCAATAATGTCGGGTATATCGTTGGCCGTTGTGGGCTGCCGTTTATCGTCGAGCGTGAAGCCATCGGCCCGCATATCGTAGAACCACACGTCACCTGTACCGCCTGCGTTGGTTTTGGTAAAAATGAGGATGGCCGTGCTCACGCCGGCGTAGGGCTTGAACACACCGCCCGGCATGGAGATTACACCCTGTAACTGATGGCGGTCGATCAGCACCTGGCGAATCTGCTGGTGTGCCTTCGAGGAGCCAAACAACACCCCGTCGGGTACGATAACGGCTGCCCGGCCACCAACCTTCAGTCCACGCAACATCAGGGCCAGAAACAGCAGTTCGGTTTTCTTGGTGTTGACAGTCTGTAAAACTCGCTTTTCTACGGCCTCATGGTCAAGACTCCCTTTGAATGGCGGATTGGCCAGCACCAGCGTAGCGCGGTCGGTAAAACCCGCATTGGCTTCGGATAGAGCATCGACATCGATCAGGTTCGGGTGTTCGATGCCGTGCAGCATCAGATTCATGGCCCCGATACGGATCATCGTCGCGTCGAACTCCATGCCCAGAAACATCTCCGTGTTGAACCGCTGCCGAAACTCGGGCTTGAAAAATTCATCGGCGTACTGCTCATGCATGTACTCAGCCGCGCCGACCAGGAAGCCACAACTGCCCGATGAAGGGTCGCACACTACGTCGTCGGGCGTGGGGCGCATCAGGTCTACCATCAGCTTGATGATGTGCCGGGGGGTGCGGAACTGCCCGTTCTGACCTGCCGTAGCAATTTTTGAGAGCAGGTATTCATACACATCACCCTTCGTGTCGCGGTCGTCCATGCGCACGTCGGAGAGCAAGTCGACTACCTGCATCAGTAGTCGGGGCGTTGGAATCATGAAGGTGGCTCCTTTCATGAAACGGTTGTAGGCGGTGCCTTCGACATTGCCGAGGCTCCGCATAAAAGCGAAAACGCCATCGGGCTTCGTAAACAGGGCAAACAGTTCCTCTGGGTCGAGGTTTCGGAACCGGCTCCACCGCAGGTGTTGCTGGTCAGGTTGATAAACCGGCGTTTCGACGGGTTTGCCGGTGTAAGTTGCTTTTTGCTCCTTGGCCAGTTGAAGATCATCAAGCCGTTTGATGAACAGCAGGTACGTGATCTGCTCGATAACGGTAAGGGGGTTGGAGATGCCGCCCGTCCAGAAAGCATTCCAGATGCGGTCTATTTGAGAACGTTGTTCGCCGGTAAGCATAGCATTCAAATAATGGTATCAATTTGACACCCTTTTACCAGGAAATATTTGTATTGAGAAATGGTATCATTCTGACACCATTTCCACGTCGGCCAGTCAGGTCAGAAAATGGTATCATTCTGACACCATTTCTGTACTCCCCTATTTCGCCTGTTTTTTAGCCTCTTTCAATAGCGCCATTAGCTTGTCACAATCGGCCTCGAAGGTGCTACTGGCCGGGTCGAGCGTACTGGCCAGTTGGCTAATTTTCTCAATTAGGCTTTTCACGCCTGCCGATGGATGCGCCGGGCCGGTCTGCCCCAACTTACTTCGTTTCGGCGTTTCCTGAACCGGAGCCGCGCTGGGTTTGCTCAGGGCGTTTATGTCGGCTAAGGTCAGCGGAGCGGCATCAGCCTCCCCACCCTGCCGACCAATCTCCCGGACGACTTCTTTCGGCAACTTCCGGGTGCCTTTCAGTACTTCCTGTTTCAGTTCGGGTTCCAGCCGGTCGAGTCCTTCCGAATAATCGCGGTCGCGCAGGATGGTGCTGGGCGATACGTTGAACTCCTTTGCCAGTTTATCGCGGGTACGCTGGGCCTGCTTCTCCCCTACCGTTTCGGCACCGTCGTTTGTGTCGGTTGGTCGACCGGCGGCCTGCCGTTCGTTGCGGTATTTCAGCCCGCGCAGATACGACATCTGTTCGGGCGTGAGGTTGCGCCGACCCAGTTGGTTGTCGATCATGAAGTCGCGCACGGCCTGAAGCGTCGGAAACTCCCGTAACGCCACCTTGAAATCGATTCCGTGCTTGGTACAGATTGCGTAGCGATTATGCCCGTCAATCAGTACGTTTAACGGAGTATCGTCCGCGCTGCCGTCTAAAACGCCCTGCGTTGTTTGCCAGATCAACAGGGCCTCCCGGCAACCGTCCCGCAGTATGTTGGCCTCCAACTGCTCAAACTCCGTCGGTTGAAGCGGAGGAATCAGGCTTTTGAGTTCGGGCAATATGGCAATGTTCGCCTTCACCTCATCGAGCATACTCTGCATGAGGTTGGCGGAATTGCGATGCAGGACGGGCGGCTCACCCGAAGCGGTTTTAAATTTCTTCATACCAATCAGGCTGGGTGTTTAGCGACCACTTCGTCGGCCAGTGCCTGGTAGTCGATGGCACCGGAGGAGGTGGGTTTGTACTCGAAAATGTCTTTGCCTACGTACTGTGATTCGGCCAAGGCTACGTTCTGCCGGATCTCGGTGTTGAAAAACGGTTGCCCTTTCAGGTCGGCCCGTACCTGCGTCATCAACTCCCGGTGCAGTACCCGATTCTGGCTTACCCGCGCCATCACAATGCCCTCGATGCGGAGCCGGGGGTTGAACGACTCCTTGATGTCGTGAATCAGTTCGAGCAGGTTGTACATCCCTTTTACGGCCGAGGCTTCGGGTTCCAATACCACCAAAGCCGCCGACGAAGCCACCAAGGCCGAGTAGGTGAAGATGGTCAGCGAGGGCGGGCAGTCGATCAGAATGTAATCGTACTGCGTCAGCAACGGAGCCAGCGCGTTGCGGAAACGAAGTACACCACTCGGCGTTTTCGTCAATTCGGCTTCGGCCCGCGACAATTCCAGATCACTCGGCACCAGGTGGTAGTTCGGCTGTAGCGTCAGCACGGGCATCGGTGCGCCCTGTGTCAGGGCCTGAAAAAGCTGCTGTTCTGGGTTATGAATGCCCAAGCTCTGCGACAGGTTGCCCTGCGAGTCCATGTCAATCAACAGCACCGACTGCCCCCGATTGGTCAGCCCTTTGCCCAAGTTGATGGTCGTCGTTGTTTTACCGACTCCACCTTTGTGGTTGACGACCGCCAGCACCGTGGCCCGGCGGTTGCGAAATTCCTCAATACCGTATTGATTCAATACCGGCTCCAGGGCCTTTAGGTGTGTTTCGGTCAGGGTTCGCTGGCCGTTTACGGCTTTGGCCAACGTACCGGTCGGCAAACCGGCTTCTTTATTTAGGCCAGAGTGGGAAAGGGTTGACTTCTTCTTGAGAAATCGGACCACCTCATCGTGCGTGAGCATAAACGAAAGGGCTTATGTAATGGCCATAAAATTATACCTTTTTCCAAACAAAATAGCCTGCTGGTATAAATTTATACCAGCAGGCTATTTTGTTTGTACGGACTACAACCCAATCAGGCCCGCACAAATTGTCTTCCAGTCGTCTGGCTCTGTCAATGTATCCAAGCAAACCGGGCGACCGAGCAGTTCACTGGCAGTATCATCACTGAGGTCTGTCAATTGACAAAACACGGCAAAACGGGACGGTAGGTCCTTACTGTAGTCGTCGATGGGCAGGTATCGGTCTGGAACCAAGTGGGAAGCAAAACCAATATCCGTAACATCGTCCAGCGGTACTAAACGGCTTGTGCCGTTGCTGTCGAGCAACGTAACGTACCCGTCGGCGTCAATGTCGGTTAGGTGTCGGTCGGCATCCTGCCAATGGGCCATCAGTAAGAAATTACGGTTGAGGAGGTGGGCAATTTTGTCGTACGTGGTCATCATGAAATCGTTTAGTGTCGATCCGTTTGTGCTTTTAGTTTCCCGTTTGGTTTTCCTGTTCTTCCCTGAGCCGCTGGTACGTCTTCAGATCATGACGGAACACGTCGAACCGGCGAATAAGGATGGCGGCAATGGCCGCAGCGGTCAGAAGGCCAATGAAAGCCCCCGTCCATTCATCGGCTCTAAACAGTGCTGTAGCCAGTAGGTAGGCCAGTAATCCACCACCAAAAGCATTCAATGCGAAAAGAAGCATCCGCGTTAGGGTCATGGTGACCAGCCACATAAAACCGGCCAGAATGCTAACGCCGACCAGCACGCCCACGAGCCAGTGCCATCCGAACTGATGGCAACACCACCAGCCACCGGCCACTCCCAGCCCGATGCCTTCCAGCGCGAACAACTCACCTCCCTCGATGGTGAACTGGGAGTGGTGTTCCGGTCGGAGGGTTGCTTTTACCTTTTTCATCTTCGTCAGTTATTGTGCCCGCCATACGCCCGACGACGTTCGTGCCAGCCGAAGCGTGGCCACCCGCTCGTTATACGACGGAGTTAGCGAATAGCTTTCGTCCGCAATAATGCCACCCTTGTTCGCATCCAGGCCATACCCAATGCGGTAAAGGTCGAACAAGACGCTATACTCCGTTTTGTCGGCGTAGGGGATGCGCGTGAACGTGATATAGGCTTTCTGGTTTATCGAACGGCGCAACTCATAGACATAGCGACTACCTACTGAGAGCGTAGCCAGGTTGCTGGCACTCGGGATTACGCCATAGGTACCCAGCGCAAGCTGGTTATACTCACCGGCCTTACCTGACCCCGACAAACTGAGCCGAACCGAGTCGGCCACCGCCCGAACATCCAGGGTATAGGCACTGCTGAGCGTCGGCGTCTGTTCGCCGTATCCGCTGGGTAAATCCAGTTTGTCCAAACGGTACGTCCCCGCCACAAAGACAGACGGATGAGCGGACTGCTCGGCGGCATCCTGAGCGGCCCCGACTTCACCATCACCCGTGCAGGCCACGATACTGATTAACAAACTACCACCCAGCACGATCCCTCTCCATACCTTGTTCATTATCAGCCTAAGAAAAAAATGAGAAAAATAATTTTATTTATTTTAATCGTTATCTCTAATTTTGAAGCGGTTTCTCAATCAGATTAACAATGAAAAAACAAATTACGCTCCTTGGTTTTCTCTTCGCAAGTGCGGGCGTTGCTTTCGGCCAAAATCCCGGTATTCAACGCGGAGCACAAGCCCTAAATGCAGCGGCCAACGACCTTCAGCAGTATTTTGAGCCAGTTACCACAGTTGTGTACGTCATCGCGGCCGTTGTTGGGGTGGTAGGCGGTTATCGGGTGTATTCCAAGATGCAGAATGGCGATCAGGACGTACAGAAAGCCTTTGTCGGCTGGGGTGGTTCGTTCCTATTCCTGCTCTCCGTGGCGGCTATTTTGCGGGCAGCGTTCTTTTGAGAAAAAGAATATTTTTTATCAATTCGTCTTTCTCAATTGATTACGTTCAATCTACTACCCGCCCTATGAAAAAACCGCAAATCTGGCTGACAGCACTACTATTGCTGGTGATCGTCGGACCCGTGATGGCGCAACAGGTGGATGTGAACCTGACAGCAGCCGGCGACCGATATGGCGACAGCTACCTGCAACGGCACATCACAACGCCACTGGCCCGCAACCTGGCCATCTTCGTTAAGTTTGTTTACTCGGTTTGCGGGGTAACGGCGTTGGTCGGTGCGCTGCGGATTTACATTCGGGTGCAGGCGGGCGAATCTGAAGCCACCCGCGACGTTTGGCGGTGGGGAGCTGCCATCCTAACCGTACTGGGACTAACCACAGGGCTGGGGCATTTGCTCGAAAACCAGCAGTTCGGTCGGGGCGTAGTGGTGTCGTCGCAAACGATGCAGATTGAGAATGCACCAGCCGTAGGGCCTGCTACCGGTGCACCAGACTGGACAGACCCCGTCCCGTTTGACCCGTCGCTGCCAGGCATCCCGCAACCTACCGAACTGGGCGAACCGCGCTAACGTAGCATGGATCAGTTTGCGTGGGCGTATGCGGTTGTCAAGTCGTCGTGCATCTACCTCAGCGTGATGGCGTCATTGATTGCCGGGTTTCGCATTTACCAGAAATGGAACCGGGGCGAGGACATTGAATCGGCCCTCTTCCTGTGGGTGGGTTCGCTGGTGGCGGTGGGTATCGTGGTACTGGCCGTCGATACGTTTATTGTGCCGCCGACCGGGGGGCGCATTGCCGCTACATCGGTGCCGGGCCTGCTGCTGGGCTACGCCTACGAAACTCATCACCTGGTGGTCATGCTGGGCGTAGTGGTGGCGATTCTGGGACTGATTAAGATTTACAACAAAGTCCGAAACGGCGACGAGGATGTCTATGACTACCTGATACGCTGGTTCGGTTCGCTGATGTTTTTGTTCTCGCTGGGCTACATCATCAGCCTGATTCTTTAACCAAATGGCACGAGTGTATCCGGTCTTTCGGGGCGTCGATAACGAGCTGGAATTTCGCGGGCTGCGCGGCAAATACTTCTATTACGCCGTGGGTGGCGTCATTGGCAGCATTTTCCTGACGCTGTTCCTGTACATTTTCGGAGCTAACCTGTTCCTGGCGCTGCTGCTGATGCTGGCCACAGGGGGCGGGGCCGTGTTCTATACCTACTCGGCCAACAAGAAGTATGGTCGCTGGGGCGATGTAAAGCAACCGGTGCGTTCGCTCAAACCGCATTATCTCTACCAAACCCGGTCGTTTGGCCGGATCGTCGCCGTAAAACACCTTACTAAACGCAAGGCATGAACCCGCGTAAAGCCAAAAACCTCGAAACGCTTTTCCCGATTCTGTGCATCGACGCGGAGACGGACATCATTGTCTCGAAGAACGCCGACCTGACGATGGCTTTCGCGCTCGACCTGCCGGAAATTTATGCCTTGTCGGAGAGCGAGTACAACGCCATTCACGATGTGTTTGTCCGGGCCGTGCGCATTTTGCCGGTGGGGTACATGGTGCACAAGCAGGATTTCTTTATCGAAGCGAGTTATCAGACCGACTTCGAGCGGGAGTACTTGATGACCAACAACTACATTGCCTGGGAGAACGAACTGCATTTTGCGGAACGCCCGTACCTCGACCACCGGACGTATCTATACGTAACACGCCCGGCCTCCTCGCCACTCAAGCGAACTACGACAAATTCCTCGTTACTAAAACGGCATCTGGTGCCCCGCGATGTACAGGATTACAAAACGTGGGCGGAATTCATCGACTTAGTCACGCAGTTTCAGGCGGTGTTCAACGATTCGGGTAAGGTCCGGCTGCATCGGCTCAACCGGGAACAACTCATCGGCGACGAGCAGGGGCCAAGCCTGTTTCAGCAATACTTTTCCCTGCACTTCAATGACCCGACGCTGTACGACGTCGAGATGGCAAACGGCCTGAAAGTGGCCGGTAAGCACACGCACACCTACGCCATTTCTGACCTCGATGCCTTCCCAACGGAGATCTTCAATCAGGTACGGCTGGAGCAGTTTTCAACCGACTCCACGTCGTTTCCGGCTTCGACCGGAAGTTTTCTGGGGCTGCTGCTGCCCTTCAACCACGTGTACAATCAGGTACTGTACATTCAGGATACTGACACGCTGGTGAATCAGATGGTAGCCGACGTCAAGCGGCATCATTCCTTTGCGACCTGGTCGAAAGAGAACGCAGTCAGCATCTCGGCGAAGGATCAGTTCATGGAGGAAATCAAAGCCAACAACCGCAAGGTGGTCCGGGCGCATTACAACGTAATGACTTTCCATGAAGACCCTGAAACCGCCGACGTATATAGGTCTTCGTTAGCAGCGTCCATCTCCAAGTTGGGCTTCAAACCAAAGCTGGCGATTTGGGATGCGGAGACACTGTTCTGGTCGTGCATTCCGGGCAACATCGCCGAGATTGGGGCCGACAACCTGCTAACCTGTTTTGCAGAGGAGGCCCTGGCCCTGTGGAACATGGAAACCAACTATCAGGATAGTTTTTTCAACAAGAACGGCGTCCTGCTCACCGACCGCTTTGGCAGGCCCTGCATGGTCGATTTGTTCTTTAAGCCGTTGCAGCAAGGCATCATCAGCAACCGAAATTTCATGGTTGTCGGGCCGTCGGGATCGGGGAAGTCGTTCACGATGAATAACCTGGTCTATTACCTGCTCTCGCACGGTATTCACGTCAATCTGGTGGACGTCGGGCACTCGTACCGGCGACTCTGCACGGCACTGGGCGGTCGGTACATTACCAACGAACCGGAGAATCCTATCAGCTTCAACCCATTTTACTTTGACGACCTCAACCCCAATGAGGACACAAAAGACGCCCTGGCGAACCTGCTGATGGCCCTCTGGAAGAAGGATGGGGAAGGGGCGACCAAATCCGAAGAGGTTACGATTGCCAACATCATCCATGAGTATTACCGGGCCATGCGCCGGAAAATGGATGCCGGAGACTACGAGTTTCCGTGTTTCAACTCTTTTTACGACTTCACAAGAACGTATTACCCCGCCATCTTCCAGCAGAATCAGGGGCGTTCGGAGAAGGAGTTCGATTTACAGAACTTCCTCTACGTTATCCGGCCCTACTACCGGGGTGGGCAATACGATTACCTGCTTAACTCAGAAACCAACATAGATCTGGTGGATGCACCGTTCGTGATTTACGAACTGGACAACATCAAAGACCACCCGGTACTGTTCCCTGTCACGACGATCATGATTATGAACAACTACGTTCGTAAGCTGATCAACGTCAAGGGGGTGTTGAAGATGCTGCTGATTGAAGAAGCCTGGAAAGCCTTAGCCAAAGACAGCTTCGCCGATTTCCTGAAATGGTGTTCCAAAACTGTGCGGAAGCACTACGGATCGCTGGGCGTAGTCACGCAGGAGGTGGATGACCTGGTGGGCAACTCCATCGTGAAAGACGCCATTATCAATAACTCCCCGATTAAGTTGCTATTCGATCAGGACAACTACGAGAAGCGATTCCCGGAGATTATGCAGACACTGGCCCTTTCCGAGAAGCAGGCCAACCTCATTTTGAGCATCAATAAAGGCACCAACCCGAATCGGCCACCCCACAAGGAACTGGCCGTTATTCTGGGCGACCGCTGTAAGATCTATGGCGTGGAGGTATCGCGCCGTGCCTACGGTACATACACCTCCGAACGTAGCGACGTAGAAGCTATCATGCAGCTTGCCGAGCATAAGTACAAGGGCGACGTGGAGCTGGCGGTGAAAGGCTGGGCGCAAGGCGAAACGGTACACTAATGGAGCAGCCAATTCATCAAACCGATATGACGAAAACCGTACCTTTTCTTTTTAGAGTGGCTGGTTTAACCCTGCTGGGTGCTTTGGCCAGCCGACCCGCCGAGGCTCAGTTTATCGTGAGCGACCCTTTGCACACGGGGGTTACGCAATTGATAAAACTGCTGCAAGACCCCTCGTTCAAGACGCTGGTCAAGAACGTAGAAGACCTTAAAAAGGTCAGCAACGGCATCCGGCAGTTTCACCGGGGTACTGAACTGGTGAAAGTCGTAAACGGCACGACGCAGACGATGAGTCAGATGGCGACCACCATCAACCTGGACGGGCATATTTACCCAGCCGAATACGCGCTCATTGTGAAGGATTTCAAGGCGATGGCCGACGAAGGCACCAACATTTTGAAGGACATGCGGCAGTCAACGGCGACCAACATTCTGAAGATGAACGACGCCGAACGCATGAACTGGCTGAATACAGCCTATGAAAAAGCGAGCCGGTTCCAGAACAAGGTAAACGCTTATTTCTACCGAATACGTGCCTTGTCGCTGAAACGGGCCGGGAGCCTGCGCGACCGCACCGCTACGGCCAAACTATACGGCATTGCTATTGACCGCATGGACCGGCTCACCGGGGGCGGCAGCGGGGGCGATTCGTTCGACAACGGCTTTGAGAATGGCTACAACGACTACCAGCCGTACAAGGACGAGTCGGTACTGGACAATTACACCCAAACCGCCGAGGCTCAGCGGATGAGGCAGGCGCAGGAAGAATACACCCGCCGGTTGCAGGACTACCAGGATCGGCTTGAACTGGCCGAAATTGAAGCGAAACGTATGGCGATGGCGTCACTCCTGGCAAAAGGATATCAGCCTATACCGGCTCCTAAACGCAAAGACGGGGAAATTGGCTGGGCTACGCCCGACGGTCGCATTATCTCGACCGAAGAATTTGAGATTGTGCTGCGGATGGAAACCCGGGTTTTCCTGGAGCCAATGAAAAAACGGCTCTACGACGAATACCGAATTGGTCAGGGCTTCGGCGGCTGATTCGCCCATAATTCTCTCAACCTGATGGAAGAATACTTCAACCTGCTCGACGAGCTACAGACCATCTACAGCGAGGTGCTGAAAGACAGTGCCAGCACTGCCCGCGAAATCGAAACCATGATTCGCTCGGCGGCCGGCATTGGTGCCCTGCTGTACATCTTCTCCCGGCTGGCTGGTCAGATTGCCCGCAACGAGCCGATTGATTTCTTTCCGTACCTGCGGCCCTTCGCGATGGTCATTCTGCTCACGGCAGCCCCGAAAATCTGCGATTCGCTGGATGCCTTCGGGCTGGCTGCGGCCAACAAGATTACGGGCGGTAATCAGCTCATCTACCAGCGGGTCAAGAAGCAGTCGGAGTTGATCCGCGAAAAGGTAAAAGAGAAGTGGGACAAGATTGGCAGCGACCCGAAAGCCTACTCCGACTACTACAAGTCGAACCGGGAAGCCGACGAGTCGGGCTTTTTCGGGGATACTAAAGTCGAAATGAAAATTGCTTTCGACGGGGGAGTTGATAAGTTCTACGCCATGCTGCTGGGCCTGATTCAGGACTTCCTGCTGGCGGTGATGCACGTTTGCGAATCGCTGATGTATCTAATCTCCATCAGCTACCGGCTCATGCTACGGTTCGGGGCACCTATCGCCATTGTCATGGCCATTTTCCCGGGTTTCACCTCTAACCTGGCCGAATGGTTTGGCAAATACATCAACTACGCCTTGCTGCCGATGGTTGCCGCCCTTTACGGACGTATCGCGTTTACGGTCTCAGATAAGTACCTGGTTAAATACAGTGGAGCCATCGCTATTACGCAGGGCGGAGCCGAAGCCGACAACGTAACGTTCTTGGGGATCGCCTACATTGCCATTCTGGTCATGCTCATCATCGGCTACTTTCAGGTACCGTCGATGACCAACATGCTCGTGACGGTTGGGGGCGTGGGCGCGATGGTGCAGGGAGCCACGCGGATCGGCACTCAGGGCGCATCGCAAACAGTCCGTAAAGGCGGGGCTGCGGTCAGTACGGCAGGCCGAGCCGGTGTCCATCTGGGCGGCTCGGTGCTACGGGGCGTATCAGGCGCATTCGGCAAATCGTTCGGCATAGGCATGAGCAGGGGAGGGGAGAACACTTCCGTTGGCGGAGGTGGCCAACAGGCTACTGCCCCGACGTACAGCGTACCGAACGCGCCCCTTCGTCAGGCAACCGCAGCTACGTTTGGAACCAAAGGCAGCAATGGTCAGCCGGGTGTCAGCTTCTCCAACGGGTCAGGTTCAGCGGTCGGCGCGTCGGCTCCGGCCAGTCCGTCGCGTTCCGGCTCAAAACCACAATTTACGGGGACAGCCTATCGGGGCGTAGCGGCTGGTGCCCGCCGTGGAGCCAGCATTGGTGCACGGGTCGGCCAGTTCGTCGATCAGCAGGGACCAAATACCGGTATTGTCGGTGCGAGAGTGGGCCGGGCGACTGGAGCCGTCATTGGTGGTGCGCTGATGGCCTCCACGGAGGTTGCCAAGTTTGGCTTGGGGGCTGTGGGCGGCACGGCCGTGGCCCTGGTAGGTGCGGACAAACGATACCGAAATCGGCGAGCGATCTAATCAAAAAAGCAAGAAATACTAACCCAAAAAGCAAGAAATACTAACCCATTATGATGAAGCAATATCGGTATCAAAACAACCTATTGGTGGCCTATCGAAAGGCTATGTCGTTATTCCTGTTTGCCTTTTTCCCGGTTGGTCTGCTAACGGCCCTGACGGTGTTCGCCTGCCTGCACCGTTACCAGCAGCACACAGGTAAAGCCTACGTCTTTCACACGGGTGGGGCGTCCATAGAAATCTACGAGCCGGAAGGTTCCCAACAGCAGGAAGGCCGGACCTTACGTACCGAAGCCAGGCAACGGCAGGTATTAAACGCCCGTCAAACGGCGATTCCTCATCCGTAACGTACCCGAATTATGAAAGAGCTTTTGCAATTAGAAAAGGATTTCCAGCGCGGACGGGCGTTGGTCGTAGCGGCCATCGTCTGCTCGTTCGGCATTTCGCTGACGGCCATTGTACTGGCGTTTAAATACACCGACGATTTCTCGAAGCGCATCTACCTTATCAACCGGGGCGAAGCTATCGAAGCTACCTGTGGCGACATCACCGACAACCGCCCCGCCGAGGCCCGCTACCACGTAGCACGGTTCCATGAACTGTTCTTTTCGGTCTCGCCCGACCCACGTTCCATCAGCGACAACATGAAAAAAGCCCTGTTTCTGTGCGATGAGTCAGCGCAGAAGCTGTACAACAACCTGAGCGAACAGGACTACTACCGCGAAATGGTACAGGGTAACGTAACCCAGAAAATTCGTATCGACTCGGTGCATACGGATATGCGGTCGTATCCGTACCGGGCCATCACCTACGCGACGCTAACCCAGGACCGTGCAACAGCCTCCATCGAGCGGCAAATCATCACCGACACGGAATTGATCGACATCAACCGGTCAGAGAATTCGCCGAACGGCTACCTGATGCGAAATTTTCACATCGTCTCGTCGAGGATCACCAACCAGTTAACCCGCTACTGAGCCGATGGGTCTGTTTACACCGTTCCAGAAAAAACAAGTTTTGCCGACACAGGCACGGCCGACTGAGGAACACCCAGCCTTTGGACTTGGGCAACAGGCCGGGCAATGGGTGAAGGCCCGGTTTGAGCAGGCGGGCCGATTTCTGAACGCCTGGCAGCACCGGGCAGGCTTTCGTCGGCGCAACTACATTGTGCTCGGCGTGTTGCTCAGCCTGCTGGCTTACTTCCTTTACGACCTACTGACTGTTTTCTAAACCCTTATCCACGACATGACTTCCTCAACGAAAAATGGCCCCGCCACGAATCCGCCTATCTCGGCGGGCAGCGAAACGGTCAAACTACTTTCACTTAACCGCAAAAAGGTCATCGTGATGCTGGCACCCGGCGTATTACTGCTGGGGATTGGTATTTACGGCGTGCAGGGTGGGTTTATCACGACGGGTAAGCCAGCCTCAACCGATTCGACCACGGCAACGGCAATTGACCTATCGCCCCCGCAAGCGAAGCCGCATGGCTTGAAGAACGACGTTAAATACGACAACTCGTTTTCGACCAGTGATCTGAAGCCTTCGGCTACCAGGCCGCTGACCGACAAGCAGGCACAGGCCAGCACCGAAATGCTGACGGGTCAACCCGCCAGGATTGGGCTGGGAAGCAACGAGCACCTGACCGAAGCGGATTTAGCCCACGTCAATCAGGCGGGTGGCAACTCAGTAGCTGTTCTACCCAAATCAACCGTGAATCGGCAGTACCTGGGCGAGAACGAACGCGCCCGGCGCGAACAGGAACGGGTGATGCGGACAATGTACCGCGCCCCTAAATCACGCGAGCAACTGCTCGAAGACCGGCAGGCGCAGGAGGAACGTACCTACAACCGTCAGGCAACCGAACGGTTGCTGCGGCAGATCGAAGGAACGAACCGAACGGTAGCTACTGCTCCTACCGAAACGGATGGCAAGCCGCTATACATGGCCGAGTATCGTCGGTTAAAGCAAGCGAACGGTGGCCAGTTGCCGGCGCAGTATGCCGATCTGTTCCGGCGCGAAATAGCCGCTGAACAAAGCGGGCAAACCGATCCTCGTAGTACCTCGGTAGCTAAAACCAATACCGTGATTTTACCGGATGGTTACGATGCACCCACCACCGCCACGAACCGGAATGCTTTCTACGGAACTGGTGGGCGGGCCATGCGGGCTACCAATGTACCCAACAGCCATAACCTCGCTATTCCCGCTGTAATCCACGGCGACGCCGACATCGTAACCGTTTCGTCCGGCTCAACGGTGAAGATTCGCCTGCTGGAAGCGACTCAACTGCTGTTGAACGGTGAGATCGTTACGTTACCCGCCAACTCGCTGGTATCGGGGATATGTCACATCGCCGACGAGCGGATCATGGTCACGGTCAGTACGCTCCGGCAGGGAAACTACCTCTACGAAACCGATTTAGTCGCCTACGACCTCGACGGCCGCGCGGGGTTGCGCGTACCCCACCTGAACGAGAAGAACCGCGTAGCGCAAGCCCTTGGCCAAACGGCCCAATCTTCGGCCATGTCGCCCTACTACCTGATTCCGCAAGGGGGCGTCGGGCAACAGGTCGGGGCGCAGGTGGCCGTTCAGGCTGGCACCACGCTCTTCCAGGGAGCCAGGGCACTCATTCAGGGCAAGCTCGCAGCACCCAAAGCCAGCATCAAACCCAACTACCGGATTTACCTGAAGAGCGGTGGCCGTTCGGGAGCCGGTAAAGCCCTGGCTGATTTCTAATGGACAAAGCCCCTACAACGTACCCATGAAGCAGACATTCATCTTTCTCGCAACCGTATCGCTCACCTTCGGCAGTGTGTACGCCCAGCAGCACCGCCGGTCGAGCAGAAGTCCTAAAGTGGCTCTGGCGGCCGCGAAAACACCCATTACTCCGCCTTCGGCTAAAGATGTGATAATACCCAAGCCGATGCACGTGCCCAGTGCCTCCGTGGATTCGGTTAAAGCACCAGAGCCGGTTAGTCGGGTGGTTCCGAGCTACGTACTGCCGATTGACAAGTCAGCGGTAAAAGGCAGTTATTCGATTGGCGTGTCGGACCACAAGACTACGCACATTATTTTCCCCGCCAAGATCCGCGACATCGACGCGGGGTCGTCGGACATCATCGCGCTGATACCGGAGAGTGTCAACAACATTCTGCGCGTCAAGGCCACCAATGCCCGGCCCTTCGGCGAGACGAACATCACCGTCCTGACAGACGATGGCGGTTTCTACTCATTTCTAATCCGTTACGAGCCGGAGCCAACGGTACTGAACATCAACATTGCTAACAATACCCGCTCCGATAATGCTGTGTCGTCGGCACTGGGCATTAATCAGGCTACGTCGCTACCGATGGTGGGGCCGAGCACCGATGCCAACAAAACCGAATTGCAGCACGTGGCCGCACGGGTGTATGACCACAAGCCTTTTGCCCGCAACGTCGGCGTAACCAAACAGCGCATGAGCCTGCTGCTCGCGGGACTGTACGTGCAGGGGCAAACGCTCTATGTGCAGTGCACCATCGACAACGCCAGCGAGATTGATTATGCACTGGATTTTGCCAAGTTCTACATCCGCGACAAAGACGTGTTGAAGCGCATGGCTTCCCAGGAAACGGAGCTACCCGTGCTCGTCAGCCACCCCGAAACGCTCACGAAGTTCCGGGGACATACGGACTACCGGATGGTCTTTGCCATTCCGTTGAAAACCTTCACCGAGGACAAAGTCATTGAGATGGAACTATACGAAAAGGAAGGTGGGCGGCACCTCCGTTTCCAGATCGACAGCGACGTCATGCTGAAAGCCCGCGCCCTCTAAAAACACGTACCATCCACCAATGAGAACACGCACAAAAAACCTTCTTATGGGTTGTCTGTTCGGCACAGCCCTCTTTTTAGCCAGCCCGACGCACGGGCAACTGCTCAAGCTCCCGCCCCGCCTGAGCGGACAACGGTACGTTGAAACTACGGGGGGACTGGCCCCCGTGACCTGTCAGGGGCTACTCCTATTCCGCAACAGCGGCTGGCACGGCGCACTAAGTACAGGAGTGTACGACAAAAAGCTAAACGCCTGGAAATGGACAGTTGGCTACGTCCGCAAACCTCAATCGCCAATGGCCACCGACAGCGCAGCGGCCGGCGGCAAGGTACAGCAGTTCACCGTGGGTTACGGCAAAGAACTGGTACTGTACAAATCCGTTTTTCGGACGTTTCTGGTACGTGGCCTGGCGCAGCCTTACGTAGGGTTGGAAGTCATTAGCGGTGGCCACCAACCTATGCCAACTGACGCGATGCACTCTTCCCGCACGCGGGTGCTGGCTGGTGCCGATCTTAGTCTGGAGGTCGAGTTTCAGCCCGTCGTGCTGGGCATCCGCCAACGCTGGTCGCCCACGTCCGGGGTCGGGCAGTGGGGAACGTTGGCGTTTGTAGGGGTAAGAGTGGGGTGGTAGTTTTTTCTTCGTTTTAAAACTGGCTCAAATGCTCATTCCTTGTCCAGACAATCCGATACTGTCTATCTTGAAAAACGTTATTAAGCCCGATTTCTTTGCTTTATCAAGAGTAACGTTTCTATAAGTAATATGATAGGCATTCCCCTGTACAATGACATCAATGATCTACATCGGCTGACGGGCGCGACGCTACGCACTCGCGACCCACTGTTTCATGGCTTTGACATGGCCGAGACCAACAACCTGACCGTTTCGGAACTGCCTCCTCACCGGGCCAACTTCTACACGCTCGCTCTCAACCTAAACACTCAGCATCTGCATTATACACTTAACCGAGTTGAGTTTGACAATCCGCGTTATTTTATCTTATGCGTAGCACCGGGGCAAGTGGTGCGGTGGCAGAAGGCGGGCGATTGGTTTGGCTACTGTCTATTTTTCAAAAGCGAGTTTCTGGGTGTACCGACAGCGGTTAATTTCCTACAACAATACCCATTTTTCAACTTCAACGAAACCAACTTGATACCTGTTCAGCCGGGAAAAGAAGAGCCACTATTGACCAATTTTCGCCAGTTGCTGTCCGAACAAGCGACAGAGTCGGCATTTAGCCGACCGATTATGCAAGCGACATTACATGCACTGCTCTGGCAAGTCCGACGCATCTACGAAGAGCGTGAGCACCTGACACCCGCTACCAAAGCGTACGCGATTATTGCGGCCCAGTTCCAATATTTAGTCAATGAGCATTACTTAATCCGAACGACCGTGGACGACTACGCCGATCTGCTCCACGTTACGACCAATCACCTGAGTCAGACCATACAAGCAGCCACCGGCCAGCCAGCCAAACGGTTCATTACACAACGTCGGCTGGCCGAGGCCCGTTATCTACTCCAGTACACCAACAACCAAGTTGCCGAAGTCGCTCATCACCTCGGTTTTTCCGAGCCAACGCATTTTATCAAGTTTTTCCGCAAGGAAACTGGCACTACTCCCGCTGCCTACCGCATCAGTGTACAACCAATGTAACGTGCCAATTACCAGCCAATAGGCTGTTTGTCTTCAAAAAAACCTCCCGTCGGGCCGCCGTCGGGCAACGTAGCGGCCCAAACGATACCACCCACTGAGTCATGCACCGACCGGGCACCCATAGCCTCCATACCCGGCGCGGTCGCCACAAATCCCGGATTGACGGCGTTCACTAAGATGCCGTCAGGTTTTAATTCGCGAGCCAGTTGCACCGTCAGCCCATTCAATGCAAGTTTGGAGAGACCGTATGAGGTCATCAGGGCCGGATGCACGTGCATTCCAAAGATAGGGTGGCTGAACGAACCGGCCCCACTTGATATGTTCACGATACGGGGAGACGGTGCCTCTTTGAGCAGTGGATACAGGGCCTTAACGACGCGCCACGTACCGAACAGGTTGGTCTCCAACGTAGCTTTCGTCGCGTTAAGATCGGTTTCGAGCGGGCCAATGCCGTAATCAAACCCAGTACCCGCGTTGTTAACCAGTACGCTCAGCCGCCCGAAGCGAGCCTTGACAAACTCAGCCAGTTGGCCCACGCTTTCGTCGTCTGTGATGTCGGCGACTGCACCCAGTACGGTACGCCCGGTGGTGGCCAGCTTCGCGGCCAAAGCTTCCGCCTGATGGCGGTCACGAGCGGTAAGGATAATGGCAAAACCTTGATCGAGCATAGCCTTTGCCAGCCCATAGCCAATGCCTTCTTCCCGGCTTACGCCCGTGATGAGGGCAACGGGAAATAGTGTTTCCTGTGTCATGACAAGAATTATTTAAAAAATAGTACTGATTATGTGATTGTTGGTTAGGGCTTCCCCAACTCATTCCGAAATGCTTGCAGGTCCTGCGCGATAAGAGAGGGTTGCTCCCATTCGGCAAAGTGGCCGCCCGCCGGGTGAACGTGCCAGCGAACGATGTTGTATGTACGGGCCTCCCACTCACGGGGACCAACGGCGATGTCGTGCTGAAGCATCATGAACGCAGTAGGTACCGTGACACGCTGCCCGGTGTGAGGGCTGGGTACGTGCGCACTTTCATAGTACGCCCGCATCGACGAGCCGATGGTCTGTGTGAACCAGTACAAACTGATATTGGTCAGTAGCTCGTCGCGGCTGAAGGCTCGTTCAAGTTGTCCGCCGTTGTCGCTCCATGCGCGAAATTTTTCGATGATCCAGGCAGCCAGGCCCGCAGGTGAATCGTTCAGGCCGTAGGTGAGCGTTTGCGGTTTGGTCGATTGCTCCATAGCATAAGCTCCCTCGGCCTGCATGAACTGGCCGCTTTTTTGTAGATACGCCCGCTCAGTCTCGCTTAAATCAGACGGAACGCCGAATGTGTACGGGTTTGACCCCGACAGATGCAGCCCCAGTACGTGGGTCGGGTAGGCCAGTGCCCATTCCTTTGCAACGCCCGCACCTATGTCGCTCGCCCGGACTATGAACCGGTCGTAGCCGAGTTTTTCGGTCATCAGCTTCTGAAACAGGGCGGCCATGCGGTCCACCGTCATGGCGGGCTGGGTAGCCCCCGGCGAGAACCCGTAGCCGATAAGCGATGGCACAATTACGTCGAATGAACGACCCTCGGCATCGGGTTGGGTCAGCAGGGGAATAATCGCCTGCATCTGGACAAATGTACTGGGCCAGCCGTGAAGCAGCACTAATGGTGTCGACTGCCGACCCCGGCCACGTTCGTATACAAAATGAATTCGCTGCCCATTGATCATGATTACGTAATGATGCAGGCGGTTGAGTCTCACTTCTTGCGCCCGCCAGTTGAAGCTCGTTTTCCAGTAGTGGGTTAGTACTCGCAAGTAAGCGGGGTTAGTGCCGTAGTTCCAGCCGCTACCCACCACACTATCGGGCCACCGCGTAGCCGCGAGCCGTTGTTTGAGGTCGCAGATAGCGGCATCCGTCACGTGAATGCGAAACGGCTTCACATCTGCACTAATTTTTTGTGCGTATAGTGGTCCTCCTGCAAAAACCAGCAGTAACGTTAACCCCGTTAGCCAACTGGCCGGGCACTTTTTTATGTTGATGCGCTTAGTCATAGTCGTGTTCTTTGTCTGATCTTCAAGGTGGAAGATTAAGACAAAGGTGGCTGGTTGGCTCGGCTCGGCGTTAACCTAAATCTTGGGTAGAATGGCAAAAATCTTGGATACTAATCATTGAGAGGGTTCAACAACCCGGTGTGTCAGTAAGGCCTATTTTATAGACAAACGATTGAGAAATTTCAATCACCAACCTCATATCATAGAGATCATCTCCTCATCCCACGTCAGCCGTCCGTAATACTCATCCAACGCCAGCGTCATCATGGCGTCCTGCTCGGCTTCGGAGCGGCTGCGCCAGCGGGTTGGCTCATCCAATTGTTCGGTTAGGCTGAGGTGCAGAAACTCCCCGGTGGCCGTATACACTTCGTAAAGGTTGAGACTATCTTGGTGGACGTGGCGTAATACCAGCCCAGCCGCTTCCGCTCTGGCTGTCAGCGAATCGGAGGTTTTTGATAATTGGGTATCAATTTGGGTAGTCATGGCGTTGTGTTTTATATGGCGGGGCAAAACTACCCGTACAGCCGCAGTTCTGTAAGGCTGATTCTCAGCAAGCTCTACTTTTTTTAACCCACTTGGTTCGTCTTGTTATAACCCCTTTCGGCGTTTGGTTTTGCGGCTGGGTGGTTCAGCCTGTACCCCTTGGGTGGGCTGTATCGCCATCTCCTTGCCTGTTGGCTGCTCGGCCCCACTCAGGCTGCGACGGATACGGGCAATGTCCCGCTCGATCTCAGACTCGTGCCGGGCTGCCGTACCCGCGAAGGGAACAGTCGGTAACAGGTCATCAACAGTTTTAGCTAACGGGTTGGTATAAGGCGCACCGTTTCGTACTTTTTTCGGCTGCTCAACAGCGGGTGTAAGTGAATTGGTACGCCCGGCATTCTGAATGCGCTCCATAATTTGTCCATACACGTAATCACGGCCCAGCGAATAGCCGGGGAATTCGGCTGTATGCCCGGAGGTTTGCCATACGTAGGCAATTCCTTTCCGCACCTGTCCCTGCTTGTCTGTGTAAGGAACCAACCGTACCTGATAAGGGCTATTGGTAGCCAGCCGCTGGCAAAACTCGCCCAGGCTATTGGAACTTGAAATGGCCTTGTCAATGGCCTGGCGCACGGCTCGCTTGTCGTCTCCTTTGCTTTTGCGCCTACTGCCTGTGGCAGATGTAGCCGTTACCGGCGTGGATACAGTATTTTGTTGGGTTAACGCATCGGTTTCGGCGGGTAGCAGCGAGATCATTGGTGGGGTGGGAGTGAGGTTGAACCGCTGTTCCATCTCCCGGCAAAACTGGCCGATACGTCGGTAGTTGTGTACCGACTGCGCGGAGTTCCGACCCTCGCGGTCCACCCGGCTGGCGATGATGTGAAAATGGTCGTGGTCCTTTTCCGTATGCCGAAATACGATCAGTGGGTTATTAGTCAACCCAAATGTCTCAGCAAACGCCTGCGCGATACGTACCATCGTTGAGCGGTTGGGCGTCGCTACGCTGGGCATTACCACACCTGACGTGGTACTGCTATTTGTGGTTGCCTCGTCGATTGGAAACGAAAATACCTGATGCCAGACCGGTTTTTCGACGCGCTCGTTTCGCCGGGCTACCTCGGCGAATTGTCGGGCAAGCGCTTCGATATCCACTCGTTCACCGTCGGGTACGTTGGCCACCGTAGGATCAGCCACCAGGCCGGGGGCTACGTGCTGGAAGTAAAGTAACTCACCCCGCACCTGAGTGCGGTCCAAACTGCGGTTAGGTTTTACGGCGTAATAGCAATATTCCATCGCGCCGAGAAAGCTGGCCCCAAAGCGGGCGGTCTTGCCAATCATATGGTTTCGTTAATGGTATCAATCTGACACCATTTTTGTGATGCGCTACGTGTCGAGGTACGTAATGACCTGCTGTAGCTGACTAATCAAGTCCATCTGTTCTTCGGCGGTTGCGGAGGTTGCTTCAATGGCTTGTACGACTTCACGAAGCTGCTCCACGGCCCGTTGTCGCTGCACCTCACCAGCGTAGTCGGTCAACCGCTCCCGCACGAACGCCCGGCTACGGGCCACGATGTCGGACAGTTCCAGAGCCGAATGCCGAACCCGGTCAGTGTACAGGTCGTCGTCGGCCACCCGGTGGCTCAGGTGCATCAGCAGCCCCGAGAGTTTCAGCAGGTCCGTTAACGTCCGCTGCACGTCGGCGGGGAGCCTGCGAAACTGCGGCAGGTACAGGGGCGACTCCAGCAGTTTGGCGCGGGCATACTGCTGCGGCTTTAGTCCCAATCGGTCGGCCTGTTGCTGAATCCTCGTGCGTTCCTCCTCCGTCAACCGGATAGGCGGGAGCCATTGGTCGCGTCGCTCCGCATCCGCTTTTTTGGGTCTGCCTTTCTTGAAAGAGCCGGACATAAAAATTATTTTTTCTTTACCCTTTAGGCAGACAATTGATAGTTATACATCCGCCAAAAACGCGGCTTACCATTTTTTGTATCACAAAAACATAGCTTGCTCCGAGTAGATTGACAGATAAACACCAAACGTGCCATTAGCACCAACAGAATATGTAATACCAGTAAAACCAATCATTTCTATAGTGCTTTCGGTACAGAGCATACCGCCCGAATAACCTGTACCACGGGTATGAACAGTACCTGAAATTTCAAAAATAATAATATTATTTATCTTTGCCCGAAATCACTGTTTTATGCCTACTACCCTGATTGCCGTGCACACCATGAAAGGCGGTGCTGGCAAATCGACCATTACCACGATTCTGGCTTCGTACCTGCGCTATGTAAAGCAGAAACGGGTCCTGGTGGTCGATGCCGACGATCCGCAATACTCCATCAGTGGCATCCGTGAAAACGAACTGTCGCTCTACGAACGGCTGCTTAAACTCGTTGCCAATGGACGAAGCCCTGACGTGCTGGGTACGTTAGCCAGTACCCCCTTCGAGAAGGCAATGACCGAACGGCTGCGCTACAACGTCGAGCAACAGATTACGCCCGGCGACTTTTACCCGGTGCTGCGGGCAACAGCCACTACGCTTCGGCAGGTTGACTTCTCGGCCGACGTTGATTTCGATTACGTTTTTCTGGATCTGGGTGGGATGTACGATGCCAACATCGTGGCCATGCTGGCAAAGTGCCATCTGGTGCTCGTGCCGTTCACGACGCAGAACATCGACATCCGGCATTCGACCGACTACTGCCTGATGCTCATTGACAGCATCAACGAAGGCGCGTTGGGACAGCAGACGCACATACGGTGCCTCTGGAATAAGTACAAGTTCTTTTACGACAAGAAGGCGCAGTTGATTGAGGAAACCATCGGCAGCTACTTTGCCGAGATTGATACGCCCGTAGCCTTCCTGAGAGCGCGGTTGCAGGATGCCGACGCCGGCTTCGACCAGAATAAAATGCTTACAACCCTCTCCAGCCCGGTGGCGGTGAAAGGTGGGCAATTCGTGCAAACCGTTATCGACCTGGCGGAGGAGGTGATGCAGCTCTGCGAACCAACACCGGTACGCGCAACCGCTTGAACCGCCCATGACAGCAAAGAAACCCACGCTCACGTTGTCGGACCTACTTAGTCAGGAAGCTCCCGCGAATGCTGATGCACCAGAGCCGGTCAGTTCTCCGCTTGGTGACCGGGAAGCCATCCGGCAGCGAACACGGTTGATGCGCGACAAAACGGCCACCGTTTCCCCACAACCCGCGCAGGTGCCGGAGCCGGTCAATAAGCCTGAAGACTTCGCAACGGCTACGCTCGATGGGAAAGACAACCCTGTGGCAGAACAATCAACTACACCCAGCAAAGCAATTCACCACCGGACAAAGCCCCCAAAGGCGACGGCTCAACGTAACGACGACAAGGTAACGAGGTCTATCCAGTTTAGCCGGGCGACGTATCGGCAGATGGAAAAGACACTGAACTACATCGCCTACAAGAGTGGTCGCCGGGACGTATCGTTTCCCAAATACTTTGAGAAGCTACACGAACTGGCCCGCCAGCAACCTGACTTGATGAACCAGATCATTGACCATTTCAAAAACAACTCACCCGATTGACTCAAAACCTATGCTGCCAATCCTACTTTTCGCTATTCCGCTTAGTTCATACATCACGCTCTCGGTGGTGATTATGCTGTTGTGGATCTTCTTTGTGATGACTAAGCTTCAGATTGATACGTCTGCCAGCACCGGCAAGCGGGCGACCCGCCCGGAGCCAACACCGTTCACGTTCTTCAAGCCGGTCGACAACCCCACACCCATCATCCCGTCTTCCACACTCTCTGAGCAGGAGTTAGCCATTACCGTAAACCCAGAAAAAGGCAAACCACAGCGGAACAAACCGGCGGCCACAAGCAGCCCGGCCACAACGCCGACTCCACCAGCCCAGAAACCTACCACGTCAGCCAATCAGGAGCCGCCCCAGCCTTCAGTGACTGCGGCTCCCGTCCCTGTAACCGAGCCGGTGGTGGCCACGGTCAATCCTGATTTTGCGGAGGTTGAAGAACAGACCGACTACGTACTGTACCAGCCCCGCGAGGTGTCGATGGTGGCAAACCCGCCATTGGTGGGTATTGTCATGGATGGCCAACCAGACAAAAAGTTCGAACCAACGGCAGAGCAGCTCACTACGTTAAAGGATTTACAGCAACAGGCCGACGAGAAGGCACTACGTCGGAAACAACGGACCGAGCAGTTAATGAAACTGGCCGCTGGCCTTGATTTTGAAGCCTACGTACAGCTTTTCCGTACGTACTTCGAGCAGGCAACGGTTCAGCAACGCCAGGAGCCTGAGCGGTCATTCTACGTGATTTTTGCAGAATTAGTTGCCGACGAGGCCGCCGACGTGCAGGAGCAACTGCTAATGCTTTTGGAAAAGGAAGCAACGGACGAAGCTTCTGAGGGATTGCAGTCAGTCGCGGTATTCACAGATGCGGAAGTGGAGGAAGCCGAACCCGCTTTTACGTGAGAGGTATTTTCAAACCCCTTTGGTTCTTCAAACCGGCTCGTTGGAGCCGGTTCTTTTTTTAGCACAAATGCCCGTGGTACTGTTCAAATATCATCTCGGTTTGGTCTTGAGGAATGAATCGTACAAACCCCCTAATGTACTCCACAGTCGAGCGGGCACTCAGACATTCACCCTCTCCGTCAAGGCTCGTAATGACCACGCGCCCACCGAGCGGGAGCGGGTAACGGTTGAACCAGAACAGGGGGGTTGGACCTTTCAACAAGGCCTGATCGTCACCGGTGGCTACGTCGCCGTTTGTCAGTGCTCCGTAGGAAGCGATGCACTTGCATTGAATGGCATTATAAAACCCCTTCAGCGAGTTATCCATCTCGATGGCTTCGACTACCTGACGGGTTGGATCAATTAAGATTGCGTTGATTATCATGGCGTTTACGCAGTTGATTAACTGACATAAAAATACGCCCTATTTCGCAAATTGACCGTTATAATAAATTGTAAATCAGTCTTTTAAACGCCACTTTGTTTGTATATTTCTTGCCCCTTTGGTTTAGTAGCAAACCGACACTTCGTCGGTTTTGCCAGTATCAGACCATTTGCTCTATCTCTTCGGCCAATTGGATGATCCGTTTGAATTCATCGGGGGTAAGATGTCGCCACCGGGGATGCCTAAACCGACCCGTCGGACCGTCCTTACCATCTAAAAAATCAAACTGTACCAAATCGGTTGTATGATCAGGGCCGTTGGGTCGATATTCCTCGATAAAGAACATTTGTTGCGGATTGACACCGTATTGGCGCACTACCTCGTTGGCAATGATCTCGCACGAATTGGTAACGCTCGCCCCTTCGTCAATGTCAGTGGCCACCACAATGCCCGACTGCCGGTAGATACGAATGGCGCAGGCGCTGGGGTAGTGATTGACCGCGCGAAAGTGTAGTTTGTGCTGTTCCATCGGGTTTAGGCGGCTTGTCGTAACGTTTGGCGGCTGTCTTTGATGTTCCGCAGACAAAGGGCTATTGGAAAATGCGTGGCCGGTTCGACGCGCTGCAAAATACTTTCCATCGCTCGTCTCTGAAACTCTTCCTCGTCCAGATAATAGGCCCACTGGTAAAACTCCGCACTGGCCTGTAGAAAAGCCGTAAACTGCTCTGTCGTGTATTCGTCCAAGACAACAGTCATAGGAACGCTTGAACAGTGTACCAGCAGGCTCGAAGGTAGCTGTTCATCCGCCATAACCAGTACATTACCATCTTCTAAAGCCAGCATAACGACTTGTTGACTGGCGGGTTTCTCGCACATGAACGTAGCAAATTGGGTAGGAGTAAGGGTCTTCTGAAATTGAGGAAAAAACATGGAATCTGTGGTTTATCGGCACCTGCCGGAGTTGATTACTTCCTAAAATTACGCAATCAACAACTCACCTCTAACTGCTAATAATCAGACGTTTATCTTATTGAACCCATTCTGTTCAGTTTGATTTTACCCCATTGGTTCATCTCCAACTTAAGCAGTCCGGCAGGCTGTGAAGTATGAACAGCCGGCTGGTCTGCGGGTTATTCAAGCGGGCCTTCGGGCGTTTCGGCGCGGGGTGGTGCCGGCAGGCCCATGCTGCGCCGAAACGCAACGAGGGGCCGCCCTTTTTCTAACCCCTTTGGTTCTTCGCAGGACTACGATTAACGTAGTCCCGACGTACCTAAATCAGCGTAAGTCCTTCCGTACTTACGTGAATAATCATGTTCTGTTCATTCAGAATACTAACCGCTCGACGCAGTTTGCCCGATGTCTGTTTATAGCGTTCCCGGTTCATGGTCTGGGCCAGATACCTACGCATACCGTCCCCTCCGTCAACACGTAAGTAGAATAAGGTAGGTCTTTTGGGGTGTTGCGCCTGGGTAAGTTTTTCTTGCAATTTGAGCGATAGATGCCGTTTTGAGGGTTGCATGATTTTACGAATTGACTGAAAAAAGCAGGGTTCGCGCTCTTTTACGATTACGAACCCACCCGTTAATATACTTCAGATGCTACGTCTTCGATATTGCTGTTTACCAGAGCGTTAGCACGTTGGGGCGTCTCCAGCGATGCCAGCAATAAGCCTTTGGCATAGCCTGCCGAAACGCGCACGTTGGTTTTCGTCGCTTTGGCAGTCAGTTCGGAATAGATCGAGTACGCCCGGCATACATCGCGTCCCAGCAAACGGGCTTCCTTGTCGCCCGTAACGAACGTAAACACGGCCGCGTAGTAATTTCCCTTCTGCGGCTGTCCATCGGGCAGCGTAACGTCGTAGGTCAGTTTCTCGGTTGTTACCCGCACTCGCATCTCTTCCAGTTTCTTACGGCTATAGACTAAGTCTTTGAGGGCTTTTGTAAAGTTGAGTTCGCTGGAGTTGTTGAACAGGATAGAGCTAACACACTGGTTATCATCCATAAAAAAGAACTCCACCCAGCGCGTATTGTCTTTGCGGTCGAAAAGGTTGCCCGTGAATTGCCGCCAGCAGATGGGCTGAAAGGTGAATTCTTTCCCAAGATCTTCTTTGCCTTTGAAGTTGAACCGGCCCGTTTTTCCATCGAACCGGTAACTGAGGGGTTGCCCTTCGACGTAGGCAATGCGCGGCTCGTTGTACACCTCGCCCGTATCTTCATCGGTGAGTTCGATAAACAGGTGAGGGAACAGGGTTTGAAGGTCGGTAGCAGGGGCTACAAGAGACGTTTCGAGTACGTTTTCCATTGTGATTTTGGGATGGTCGGCCATTGCCGTTGTTTTACCCTATAAAGATACCCAAACACCAGCCCGCAAGCCAGTCTAATAATATGTAACTTGCTCTTTTTCAGCGCCACTTGGGTAAGTATTTCTTGCTTTTTTACCCTGCCCCATTGGTTGCGCAGAGGAAAAAGCCAGTCCGTGACGTAGCGAGGATACGAGCGAAGGAGCGGTCTGGCTGCGAGGAGGGAAGGGCTTCGTTGGCCTGGGTGCATCGGCCCCAAGCCGATCAGCGCCCAGGTCGGCGTGGCCCTGACCGGAGCCACTGAATGTGGTTGTTTTCTAAACCCCTTTGGTTCTTTGCACTATCAAACCAGCCTTAGCAGGTTGGTTTGATGAGCTTCCAAAAGCTACGCTACTACCAATTCAGCAACAGGGGCGGGCCGACTCTCGGTCGAGGTACTTTCGGCTTCCATCAGCCGTTTCAGGTCGGCTACTTCGGCGTCGAGCCGTTGTAATTCGGCTTCCTGACGGAACGGTTGCGATAGCTTGCGGCTAAACTCCTGCTCGGTGAGTCGGGCGCGGGATAGTTGTTGCTCCAGAAAGGCGGGTTCTTCCAACGCCCGTGCAACGGCTGCTTTAAGGGACAGAAACAAACCATTTGATGAACCGACCGTCCCCGACAGTAACCGCCCGGCTGTGTAGTGAATAACAAGCTGTGGCAATTCGCCAAAAGCATCCTGCACACGGTCGCCGGTCAAGGTAAAGGTCAGGCCATTGATTTGTATGGTTTGGGTAGGGCGTTCCTCATGGCGTTTCACCCGGCCTTTCAGTTGTTCAATGACGTATTGTACGGCTTCACCCCATTTTTCAGCATACGTAACCCCATTGACTGTTACGGCTGTTACCGCGTAAGGGTCGCCGAACCGTTCGCGTAGGTCGGTGGCTTCGGTTTGTAGCTGCGGCAACAGTGGTTCGTTACGGCTCAGAAACTGCCGGGCGCGTTCGACCTGCGCCTGTGCTTCCACTAACCCGCGCTGCCAGTTCTTTTTCTGTTGGACTAACCGCGATAGTTCCAACTGCCGGGCAGTGTACAGTAGAGCGTACTGCGAACCGCTGAGGGTAGCCATCATCTGGTCAAACGACATGGCGGCAAAATCATCATCGGCGTTAAGGTCGGCCATCTGATCGTCTGATACGTTGCCTTTCAGTACCTGATTGATGAATTTTTGCTTGATGGCCAACCGTCCATAGGCGGTTGCGTCTAACGTCCGGTCAACGCCGTAGGTCAGCACTTCAACTGGTAGATTCCATTCGGCGTGGCGGTTGCCCTGGCGAATGATACGCCCGTTGCGTTGCTCAAAATCAGTGGGCCGGTTCGGAGCGTCTAAATGGTGAATAGCCGCTAACCGTTCCTGCACGTTTACGCCTACGCCCATCCGCTCCGACGTACCCAACAGTACCCGAACCTCGCCCGTGCGAACTCGGGCAAACAACGGCTCCCGCTTATCGGCTTCGACGGGAACAATGGATATCTGTTCGCCGGGTACGCCCTGCTCAATCAATTTCCGCTGAATGTCCGTAAACAGGTTAAACCGGATGGTTTCGGCGCGGTGTGCGTCTGTTCCTGTTGGCTCCTCTCCAAACTCATCGGTTAATGCGTCAACCGTTGCACGGGTTACGTGCCGGGCGCGGGTTGGTGGGCTTTGGTAGGTATCGGCAAACACAAGCTGCGTACCGCCGTAGTGGGCGGTCTGGTGGTAGATCCGCAAAATTTCCTTTACGGTCTCGTTGCACTTGGAACCCGGTTCGTCGGGGTTGTTGGCATTCAATAACCGAATGTCCAACGTGGCTTTACGAGCCTGTCCGAAGCATACTAACGGAACGTGCGAGTTATCCCGTTTCTCGCTTCCCGTCAGTTTCTCGAACCACAACAGCGTTTCTTTGATGCTGTCCAATTCGTCGGCTACGCCTTCCGTTTGGGGAATCACAATGCGCGTATAGGCATCGTCTTTTAGCTTCGGCAACGTATTGTCGCGTTTGAATTCTACGACATCGTCATTGAGGATAACGTCCACGTGCGCCCGGTATAATTCCGATAGCTGCTGAACGTTCACGAATTTGGCAAACCGTTCTACCGCTTTGAAATTGCCCGTCGCGGTCAACTCGAACGACTGAATCACCGTACCGAATGCGCCCGCGAACTGGTCAAACGTAGTGAGAAGGGTTTGTTCCAATCGTTCGGGTGCAATGAAACGTAGCATCGTCCAAACCTCGGCCATCGTGTTACTAATCGGTGTACCGGTGGCCAGTACCACCCGCCCCTGTCGGGCCTGCACCGAGCGGCATTTAAACATGGCCGATAGTGCATCTTCACTGCCTGCCGTATCAATGCCTTTTACGTTCTGCCGTTGCGTGAAGAAACCCAGCCGTTTGTATTTGTGCGCTTCGTCCAAAAACAGCGCGTCGATGCCTAATTGGTCAAACGTCAGCATCTGGTCTTTCTGCCGGTCGGCCTGCCGAAGCCGTTTGGCGGTGAGTCGTAGCTTCAACTCGTTCAGCCGCTTCACGGTCATAGGCTTCTTCTGGCCTTTGCGCTCGGCCATCGCTACGGCGTATTCCACCCGCTCAATTTCATCACGAATAAACGCTTCCTCGCTGGCGGGGTCGTCGGGAATGAGTTTTAAGAAACTTTGTGGTATCAGTACCCCGTCAAAGTTGTTGGTCGCAATTCGTTGTAGAAACCGCTTCCGATTGGCGGCTTCCATGTCGGCGGGCTGCGGTACGTAGATCACCGCGCTGGGGTATAGCTTCCGCCATGCACGGGCGAAATCATTCAGTGTAGAGTTCTGTACTGCAATCAGGGGTTTGTGGGCCAGGCCGAGCCGTTTTAACTCCATAGCCGCCGTTATCATGGTGAACGTCTTGCCACTGCCTACGGCATGAGCCAACAGCGTGTCCTGCTCCTTGATGCGTTCGACGGCCCGGAACTGGTGAAACCGCAATTGAATATCCGTGGATGCACCGGGGTAGTGGCTAAACTGCGGCTCCCTGAATGCTTTGTGTACGTGGCTGTTGTACAACGCGTTGTACACGGGTTCAATTTCCGCGCTGTGATGCTCCCGGACGTAATCAATAAAAGCTTCGTTTAGCTGCTCCTGTGCCTGTACGGCCTGGCTTGTAGCTTCTACGTCCTTTACCTGCCGCTCCTTTCCTTCGGCATCCAGTACCGTTTTGGTAATAACCACCGAACGCTGCTGTAAAGCCGCTTCAATTAGTTGCATGGCTGTGCGGCAACTCGTGCCAAGCGAACGGTTTTGCACCGACGAAACGGCCTCGGCTCCGGGTAGTTCATATTGTCCGGCCCGATTGTTATAGCGAACCGCTACGCAATCGGTTTGTAGAGCTTGCCGGATGAAGCACTGAATGATACCCGTAGGAATCCAAACCGAACCTAATCGAAACTGGATTAGGGCGGCTGGTATGGTGGGCGGTACGATAGCCGACAATGCCCGTTGATTGACTAAAAACCGGCTGTCGGTCTGGGCGGCTGCTTCGGCTGCGGCCAATTTCTGGCGTACATTGCCCGATAGATAACTGTCGCGGTCTTCCAACCGTCCGTTGGTCGGGTTGCGGTAGGCCAATTCCTGTTGTAGTAGGTCACGCTCCACTCTGGCCGTTGGCTGTGCTGTCCAATCGGCAATACGGGCCACGTCAACCCACCCGTAAAGAGCTACTGATAAGCGGATGGCATCAGCCAGATTCTCTACGGTCTGTGGCTGGGCGTAGAGCGGGTAAACGCGCTGGCGGAAGATGTCAGCCGGGGCAATAGTCACGCCCTGCTTCTCCCGCTTCACAATTTCTAAAGCCTGTATCGTAGCGAATTGGTTGTCCCACTCTTCCAGAAACGAAACGGCCCGGTTCCGGTTGAGCGTACCAAAGTGTCTCAAAAAAAGGGTGTAGCGGCTGTTCAACTCCTGCCGTAACGGGTCTGTTATGTAGTCCGGTTGCCCATCCTTCTCCGCGTCCAACAATTGACGATAAGCCGCTTTTAGGCTCTCATACTGGCCAATAATCATACGCTGGCTGTACGTCGTCCCCTTTACCCGAACGTTACCCGTAAACGTTGCCAATCGTTCATCCTTCGGCGTTTTGGGTACGTTAGTGGGAGCGTTGCCTATGATGCCTGTTGGCAGTTGATTTACTGCTTCGGTAAGTTGGCCGGGCAACTCGGTGGGGGAGGGGTGGTATAACGTCGGCTGGTCAGCCCGGTACAAACCACCTTTGTTTACTTCGTCGGCAAAGTGCATTTGCCCCAGCATCATGCCGGGCCGGGCGTGGTAGTACTCGTTCACGACCAACGTTCTAACCTGTGGCCCCTCGCTGTCGTCACTTTCCGGAGTTTCTACCTGTTCGGAACGTAGCGTAATGGTGCGTTCAAACGCATGGTCGGCAAACTTCCGTCCAACGCCTTCCCGCTTGACTAAAAACAAAATATCGGTCGTAACGACCGTGCCGGCATTAGCTTCAAACGCATTGGAAGGTAAGCGGATGGCTCCGGCCAGTTCCATACGGCCCTCGATGGCCAGCCAACGGCGGAACGCTTCGCCCTGCGCGTCCAACGTCCCCGCACTCGTCACCAATGCTACCAACCCGCCCGGACGTACCAGCCGTGCGGCTCGTCCAATGAAATAGTTGTGAATGGGTAAAGTCGATAAATCGGCGTTGTACCGATCATATACTGAGTACGAGCCAAACGGCACGTTACTAATGACCAGGTCAAATGACCCTGCATCAAACTGGCACTGCTCAAATCCACTGAGATACGTTTCAACCGATGGGTATAGCAGTTGCAGAATTTGCCCGGAAATAAGGTCTTTTTCGACCGCTACCAATTCGGATTGCACGGCCAACGCTTGCGGCATTAGTCCGAAAAAATGCCCGATACCAGCGGCTGGTTCCAGAATACGACCACCTGTAAAACCAAAGCCGGTTACTGCCTGCCACATCGCATTGATCACCTCCGGCGAAGTGTAAAATGCGTTCAGGGTCGATGCTGCGGCTTCGGCTCGCTCGTCGGGGGTGAGTAAGGTTTCTAATTGGTGGCGGTACTTTCCGAATTGACTACCCCACCGGGCAAACTCCGGGGGTAACGTTTGGCTGGTATGGCTCTGGGATGCTTGCCAGGCCGCGTAAGCTTCTACGTTCCACAACTGAGCAAGGCTCCCCCAACCCGTGTACTGTACTAACTGGTGCTGTTCTTCGGGTGTGGCCGGTCGTAGCGGCTCGCTCGTCTCCGCCTTAATGCGTTTAAGCGTCTCGATGGCCACGAGGTTGGCGCGTAGTTTAGCGGCTTGTCCGTGAGGAGCAAGCGGTATGTCGGAGCTTATTTGGAAAAGCGTAGGTTTAGCGGGGGCGGTTGGCGTTGTGTGGAGCGTCGTAAACGCGTCCGTCAACGTGATAATGTCCCGGATGTGTTGGGGCGTGGATGCCTCGGCTTGGCGAATAGCCCCGCTGAGGTCAAACAGGGTAATCTGGGCCGGGTTGATGAATTGAGAATGTCGGCGGCTACGGGCGCGAATCATAGAGCGGTCGAGTGCTGTTTTTGCGATAATTTTCTATCACAAAAGTAGGCTCAATAGCTCTACGAATAAGTATTAAATACCTGTATATCAATCTTTTAACCCCCTGTAATTTTATCTATTTGGCCTCCCCTTTGGTTTGCGTTTAGTCGAGTAATTCAATCTCAGTATCAAATACGAAAAAGGACAGTTCGGGGTTGACGTCGGGTCTGAAGATGTAGTCAGGTACGTCTTGATTGTCGCGCATCTGCGTGCGTTCCTGATTAGCCACTACCCAGCCGGTCAATCCGCTGGGCAGTACCTCTCCGACGGGCTGAATTAATTTTGCTTTATGGGTGCGAGCGGGGAGTTGTCTGGCTTTCATAAGCGCGTTTACTGTATCAAAAATAAGTATAACCAAGGCCAGTCCAACGATATTATTGAACAACAGAGGTCTTTTAACCGCCAACGCTCTCGACGCTTTTATAACCCCTTTGGTTTTCTTCCAGAACACCTGCGAAAGGTGTCTGGATAGGTGGCTACTGAAGTACGTACCGCTGCGCAATAGCGTGAAAGGCACGTTCGTCGTGGTGATACCGTGCCGGCATTGTCAGCCCCGAATTTTCGTTAAACAGGGCATGATTTACCCCGTTGTACAGCAGCCAGGCATTCGGGGCGGTTTCTAACAGCCGCTCCTCATACTCCATCCGTTCCAGAGCAGCCGTTACCAGCTTTTTCGGTATGCCAACCTTGCGAACCAACTCGGCCGCTTCTTCCCGATTGGGAATGGCAACGTCCTGCATCAGGCGGAACACGTCAACGGTCGGACTTTCGCAATGGGCGGCATACTGCGTAAAGTCCCGAATAAAGCTTGTTAGGAAGGCCTGAAATTTGGGTATATCGATGCCCCGGTGCGTGAAAATGTGCCGTACATCTTTTACTACCTCCTGTTCCGTCACCCATTCCAGTCCTTTCACGTTTACGTGCTCACTCTGCTTACCCGTAATGAGCCAGTTTAAATACTCGTCAAGGCTGTAAAACTCGTCGGCCCACCCCATCATACCGTTTGTACAGATTTGGCGGTAGAAAGCAATTCTTACCTTCTGTTGCCGAATCTGCTTCATCTCGGTTCCCTGCATCGTGAACTGCGATTTCCCGGTGTAGGAGTTTGTAAACGTCAACTGACGTTGGATACTATCGTTCGGGGCGATGCTCGTTTCATCGGGCAGAATGATATTGATGGCATACTCGCCCAGGTGATTGTACCGAATGTGTACGGGCTGGTTCGGTCCCATCACTTCCGTGACCGCGTCGCGCAGTACAGCATTCGGCACGAGCGAGTAACCCGCCGACTGTACGGCGTAGATACTGCGGCCACCATCGGGGCGTTCGCCGACGATCATCCGCTGCCGGTCCGACGGTACCATCTGGTACGGATCACGTAATACCTGCCCAACGGGCACCGATTTTACTGGAAAGCAAATTGTGTCCCAGTTTGTTGTAGTCAGCAGGTGGTTGTTTTCGCTGGCCTTTCTCATGGCGTTTAAAAGCGTTTGACGTGAACTCCCGCTACTTCGTGCAGCAGGTTAACAAGTCAAAATTACGCCTTTGTCCAAAGCATTACTAATTGACTATCAATGAGATAAACCTTTTATATCCCAATGTGTGGGCGGTTTCAGCCTCCCCTTTGGTTATTTAAACTGTTCCAGATTGTCGATGTCGGGTCTGCGCCGGGCGTACACATCAGGCACTGCCTGCGACGAACGTAGCGTAAACCGTTTCAAGAACAGCTCTACCTCCTTGTTCTGGTAGGGATGAGGCCTAAAAATCTCCTCCGTATCCACGAAGATGATATTTTGCTTCACCTGGGTGATGTTGCCCAGCTTATCCCGCTTGTTGTTGAGCAAATGGTCGTTGGCACGGTCGTACTCTCCGTTAGGCAGTTTAAATTTCCAGTGTACATACAGGTATGTGTACCCGCGTCGGTAAGTCGAAAAAGCCAGTTCGTAGCTGCTTAGGTCGTTGAGAATAGTCAGCCAGGCTTTTTTCTCTTCCTTTAGCTCTTCAATTAATTGTTTCGCCCTAACCGCCGAAATTTTATTGAAACCGCCATTTGATTCCTCACCGAACAGCGTAAGAGGTGGCGTTTGACTGTGAGCAAGATCATCTTCCAGCCGTGCTCTACGCAGATCGATAGAATCGATAAGTTGGTAAAGTCGCTCGGCTTTATCTTCTTCGGTTAGATCACCGTCTTTAAGCACCCAGTATTTGTGCTTTGGAAAAAATGCGATTCTGACAGCGGGAGAGTCGTAGTTGACCAGTTTTATGGTTTTGCAGTCGAAATCTCGCCACGGCTCAAATAAGGCCCGTTGCTGAGCTTCCACGAAGTGAACGGTAACGCCCTCCCAGCTTCCGTCCAAGTCCCATCGAGTCCGGTCGGCGGTTAGTTTAGGACAGTCCTCTATTAGCTGCTCTAATTGAGCAAGTCTTTGAGCGTAATCGTTAGGTTTTGATTTTTTTGCCATTTTTTACCCCTGGGGTAAAATTACAAATTATTTTACATTACTAAATCCCTCCCTTTTTGTTTTTGTTTATCTATGGCGTCAGCCAGCAGCAGATATCAACACCCTAAATGCCAAAAAGAGCGGGGGAAACTAAATTAGTAGGAAACTCTATAGTAGTTAGTATTATATATAAGGACAAAAACCCTAAAAAGCAAGATTTACTAACCCAAAAGACCCTTGAAAAGCAAGCTATGCTGACCCTACACTCTTAAAAAAGCAAGAAATTCTGACCAAAAAAGCAAGAAAGTTATCCACAGCTTACTTTTTTAGATTTTGATTAATGTCTATCATTTTAAGCTCTTAAGAAAAATAAATTTATTTTTCTTAAGAGCTTGATTTTCATTAACTAAGCAATGATTGTAATCAGAGCAGAGCTGCCTGAGATTTAAAAAGCAAGAAATGCTAACCCAAAAGGTCTGTTGACCATTGAGTGGAGTGAGAAAGAGAAGAAGCCTGTTTGTATCTGTTTTTTTTGTAGATTCGTGCGTATTTAGTTCATAATGAGTTGTTCTTATGACTGATAAGCGGAGTAACCAGTTGATGTTGCCGTTTGATCTCCAGTATGAGCCGGAGCATCGTCACTATGTTAAGCAGCACTGGAACGTTACGTTTGCGAGGCAGAAGAAGATGAGTGTCCTGGCTAAACGGATCATGGCCAAGGTCATTGACCAGGTGCGTGATGATGATCTCCAACTGCGTGAGTTTTATCAGATTCGCATCCAGGACATCATTGAAGAAAGTAGCGTCTCAAAATCCGGCGTTTACAGCTCGGTGCAGGGTGCTCTCTATGAATTGGCCCAGGTTGTCTGGGAGTTTGCCAGCCCTGATAACTCTCAGTATTACCTGCTGCATCTGGTGGATACGTCGAAACAGCATCGGGTAGGGTATAAGGATGGGGTCATTACGATGGTCATGAATCCGCAATTGGCTCCGTACTTCATCCAAATTGCCCACTACACCAAGTACCAGTTAAAGAACTACATGACGCTTCGTAGCTGGTACTCTATGCGCTTCTTCGAGATCCTTTCTGCTTTTAAGGATACAGGAGAGTGGGTCGTCTCTGTGGAAGAGTATCGTATGCTGATGGACTGCTGGCATGAGAAGGACCAAAAGGGGAAAGTAAAAATGGACAAAGAGGGCAACCCCAAAATAAAGTACCCCAATATTAACTCCCTGATCAAGTACACGATGACGGAGCCGTTGGAGGAGCTGGCCAATACAGAGCTGGCCTTCACGTACGAGCCGATTTATGAAGAAAAGCGGCAGGGCAAGGGGCGTCGTCGGGTAACCGCCTTCCGCTTTAAAATGACGAACCTACCGCGAACGGCTATTCCGGAGAGTTGGTTGACGAGTGATGTGGTTGGCCGTACCATTGCCAACTTACGTAGGTGGAAGGTCTCGGATCGCAATATTGCGCTGTATCTGGAAGATATAGGTACGAAGAAGGCTAACGAACTTATCTATGATTGGCAGATGAAAGAGAACTCCGATAAGCGGATTGATGATAAGGTGCGTTACTGCAATAAGGTCTTCGTGCACGTCGGCAAGCAGGCTCAGCAGAAGCTCAAAGACGAGGTAACGGCTGCCCTCAATCGTATGAACGAATCGAGTCGCCGGGAGACTTTGAACCCAAAATAGATGTGTTGAAAAAATCAGTTGACGCCAAAGCCGCCTTTACGCGATGTAGGGGCGGTTGTTTTGTGCCTACAGATGTGCCGGAATAATCACCTGAATTCTGTAACCTGATCCGATAATCTTACAAAAGACGGTTGCTTGCTTCATTGGTTATAGTTGAGTCAGTAGTTAAAGAAGTGCTAACTCAACGTACCATATGAAAAACAACAAGCTATTAATTGCAGTGTTCAGCGTAAGTATATCGCTGTTTCAACCTGTTCTTGCCCAGCAATCGGCCAGCAACGCCATGATGAAGTCTATGCAATCGGGCATGAACAAGATGATGGGCATGAAAATGACCGGCGATCCTGACCATGATTTTGCCACGATGATGCGGATGCATCACCAGTCAGCCGTGGAGATGGCTGATTTGCAACTTCGTCAGGGTAAAAACGCTCAGGTCAAAGCGCTCGCGCAAAAAATCAAAGCCAGTAACCAGGCTGAGATCAAACAGTTCGACCAGTTTCTGAGCCGACACAAACCGCAATCTACGGGTTCTAAGTTTGGTCAACAGGGTATGGCCGCCATGCATAGCGGCCGCCACTCGATGAACGGTAACGTAGACCACGACTTTGCCAGTATGATGGCACAACACCATCAGCAGGCCGTCGAAATGGCTCAGGCTTATCTGAAAGAGGGGAAAGCTGCTTCGATGAAAACGCTGGCCAACACTATCATCCGGCAACAAACTAAGGAAATCACAGAGCTAAAAAAGCTGGAGACGCAATTAGCAGCTCGTTAAAGAGAGGGGTAGTTGGCCTTCCTTTTGGGCCAACTACCCTTTTTTATTGTACCCTCTCGGTGGGCTGTAATTGGGAATTGAGCCAATGAGGTAAGATGCGTTCAACGGTGGGAATCGAGACGGTAATGTCCTCGACCAATGACTGGGCGATGGATTGCCGACGCACTACACCGTGCAGCGATGCCGAATAAACCATCTGCCTGAGCGTAGCCAAATACAGAAAGAAATCGGGCGCGTAGTTGACCGAGCATAGCTCATGCAGGTACGTGCCGGGCTGGCACCAGGAAATGTTGGAAAACGAAGCACCGTGTGGTCCGATGATAAACGAGGCCCCTTGATACAGGTTAAGTTGTTCGGCGAGGGAGCGGGGACGGTCTTCCACAAACGAAAAGCCGTAGGGTTCCAATAACCGCATCAGAGCTTCTTCGTTGACGATTCGGCGCCGACCCGCGCGACTGATGTACAGCCGATGCGCAGGATGAACTTCCAGGTTGGGCAGTAGCGGAGCCAGGCGTTGCCGCGCGGCCACTACATCATTCTGGTTGGGGTAAAACCAATCGCCACCGTTGCCCAGCAGGTACGTATTGGCCCGCAGCTCATACGCCCGGGAGTCGAAGATACGGTCCGGGGTGAACCCCAGCAGCGTTAGCAATTCGGCTTCATAAGCCGTGTGGAACAGCGGGTACGTAATGGCTACCCCGGCAAAGCCACCGGGCCGTGTTTGCTCTATGCGGCACAGCTTGGCGAAAATGAGGTAGATGTAATCGTAGTACCCACCGAAGGCCATCATGTCCGGGTAGTGGCTAAACGGAGCGACTACCGTCTCGACGTGAACCACCGTCCGCCGACGGGGCCGCAAGCTGTCTTTTACGACGTGGTGAGTCCAGTAATCGGTACATAACACCGTCCCCCGGTGCGAGACAGCCCCGCTGCGTAACACCCGCGTGGCCGCAGGCGTCGTGGGCAGGTGCCACACGTAGGTGGGCAGCGTAACAGCTTCTTTGGCGTCAAATACGGTTCGCTCCGTTGTACCGCTGTCCCCAATAGTGGGCAGCAACACCCTTTGCTCTGGCGTATGGTCAACGACATAGGGAGTCAGAAGTGCGTCTGTTTCGTGTTTGTAGTGTAATGGCTGACCGACCAGCCGTGCGGCCAAACGCAGTAGCCGTTTGGCCGTATTTTTTAACCAAGTGATAAACATTGAGATGGGTTAGTCGGGGAAATCGCTCAACTACGGCTCCACTATTTAGACTAAACCATCGGCAAAAAGCACCCCCAATCCGTTGTAAGATTGGGGGCATATAGTTGCAAAACTTTTGGTCGCTTACAGTCTCGCGTTTCTCAGTCGCAAACTGTTAGTGACAACCGATACCGAACTGAGCGCCATCGCGGCTCCGGCCAGCATCGGATTGAGCAGAAAGCCGTTGATCGGATACAGCAAACCGGCGGCAATGGGAATACCGATGAGGTTATAGATGAACGCCCAGAATAGATTTTGCCGGATGGTCTGTACCGTTTTCCTGGAAAGTTGCAGGGCTTTGGGGACGCTATTCAAATCGGAGGTAATCAAGGTCATTTTTGCTACGTCCATCGCAATGTCGGAGCCACGCCCCATAGCAATACTTACGTCGGCCTGCGCCAGGGCCTGCGAGTCGTTGATGCCGTCGCCGATCATGGCCACGACCTTGCCCTGCGCTTGTAATTCCTTAACGAACTCCGCTTTGTCGGCGGGTAGGACCTCGGCGCGGTAGTCGCTCAGGCCAACGGCTTTGGCCACGGCCGCAGCCGTCTGTGCGTTGTCGCCGGTCATCATGTACACGGCAATCCCCCGTTTTCTGAGCGTATGAATGGCTTCGCGGGAGGTTTGTTTCACCGGGTCAGCAATGGCAATCACGGCCAGCACCCGTTGCTCATCCGCAAAATAGACGACGGTTTTGGCTTCGTCCTGCCAGCGGGTGACCATGCCGTTTACCTTAGCCAGTTCGTTTGCCAGACCCTTCTCCGCCAGCAGTCGCCGGTTGCCAACCAGATACGTTTGCCCGTTGAAGCGGCCCGACAAGCCCCGGCCCGTTAAGCTCTCGAAGCGGTCGAGCGCCGTACCGACAATGCCGCCGGCCCGCAGTCGCTCAACCACTGCATCGGCCAGCGGGTGTTCAGATTGGGCTTCCAGAGCATAGAGCACGGGCGAAAGGCCGGGAATCTCCGCATCGCTTACCTGCCAGGCAAAATCCGTTACGGTCGGTCTGCCTTCGGTAATAGTGCCGGTTTTGTCCAGCACGACCGCGTTCACCCTATAGCCCAGTTCCAGACTCTCCGCGTCTTTGATGAGAATGTTGTTATCGGCACCTTTGCCGACGCCGACCATGATGGCCGTGGGCGTAGCCAGCCCCAGCGCACAGGGGCAGGCAATGACCAGTACCGTAACGGAGGTCAGCAGGGCGTGGGTGAAGGCGTTCTCCCCTCCAAACAGCATCCAGGCCCCAAACGTCAGGAGGGCAAGGCCAATCACGACCGGCACGAAAATGCCCGCGATCTTATCCACCAGCTTCTGCACCGGAGCTTTGCTGCCCTGCGCTTCCTGCACCATGCGGATGATCTGCGCCAGCACGGTATCCCCCCCTACTTTCTCAGCCCGGAATCGGAAGGAGCCTTTCTGATTGATCGTACCGGCAAAGATTTTTTCACCCGCCCGCTTCTCTACCGGTACCGGTTCGCCCGAAATCATGCTTTCGTCCACGAAGGACGTACCTGAATCGACTACGCCATCGACAGGAATCTTCTCGCCCGGACGTACCACGATCAGTTGACCCACCTGCACCTGCGCCACGGGAATCTCCCGTTCGGTAGCACCGTCCACAATACGGACGGTCTTGGGTTGCAGCCCCATCAACTTCTTCAGGGCCGATGACGTATTGGACTTTGCCCGTTCTTCGAGCAGCTTACCCAATGAAATAAAGGCAATGACGACGGCTGCGGCTTCAAAGTAAACATGGGGGTGTAACCCGCGTTCGTGCCAGAAGTCGGGGTTCAGCGTGTTGAAGGCACTAAACAGAAAGGCAATACCCGTCGAGAGAGCCACCAGCGTGTCCATATTGGCTTTGCCGTGAAGGGCCTGCTTCCAGGCATTGACGAAGTAAGACCGACCCAGCCAGAAAACGACTGGTGCCGATAGCACCATCATGATGTAGTTGGCATAGGGGAGCGGTCCGGCGTTCCGGTTCATGAAGAACATGCCCAGCATTACCACCGGCAGCGATAGGATACCTGCCCAGATGGTTCGCTTTTTCAGCGACTCGTACTGCTGCTGCCGGGCTTCCTGCTGAACAGCCTGTGGGTCCTCTACGTCGACGACAAGGTCGTAACCAATGGATTGCAGTACGTGCTGCATACCCTGGGGCTTGATAACCGTTGAATCATACTCGACGGTAGCGGATTGATTGGCATAGTTGACGGCCACGCTGGCCACGCCGGGCGTATTGCTGAGCATCGATTCGACACTCACGGCGCAGGCCGCACAGGTCATTTCGAGTACCGGGAAGGTTTGTCTGGTTAAAGAGCCATCCCGCGCACGTAACTTGGAAGAAGGAGCTTTAAGATTCGCTTCCATGATAGGCGGCTGATTAGTAATTACTGCAAAAGTAGAGTGGCTAAGCAGCGGCCTTGTTACACAATTCTCGGTTCGACCTGTAGAATTTAGTAGCTTTATCCAGTAACGTAAAAACCAGTATGCTTCTAATAGAAGAGGGGCAGCAATCGCATCTGCCCAAAAAATATCGACCGGTCAATAATCTGTGCGCTGTTATCTATGACCAGTTCACCAGCATACTGACCGAAAAGCATTTTCTGGAACACATCACGGTTGAAATATCGATTGATGCCGCTCAACATCAATTTGTTGAGGACCTAAAGAACGGTTCGATGCACGCCCTCGACTTTATGAAAGAGAATGGGCAACACATCGAATTAGCTGAGATTCTGACGAAACACATCACCCTATCGGTACTGAGCGATTTCACCAATTTCATGTATGAATCGCTGAGCTGCGCCCAACGGGGTAAAATGACCGTTGCGTATGCGTTGCTGCGTAAGCCACTCACCGATGAATTGGTTATCTTCGAACGACTCCTGACAGACCCAGCCGAGTTTATTCAATTATACTTCCATGTCGGCAATCCAAAGGGCTACGATCCCAGCGAGCCGAATCTGAACCGACAGCAGATAATTCAGGAAGTTTTCAGAATGGCTAACCCGGCACCTTTGTTCGTGCCTGACCTTGTGTATGGGTTACGGTACGATAAGCACAATCCGGCTGGGATTAATGGCATCAGCAATCAGGCCCTGCACATTGTCACCAACCATCCCGCTTACCGTACCGAAGATGCCGAACTGAATTTTGTGTTCTCCAATTACCACGACTACCGGCGGTACTGGCGTCATTACTATTACTTTGTGCCCTATTTATTGATTTACGCTGCCCATGTGGTTGATGAACTGGTCTTTAGCTGGATGCCTGGTTACGAACACCTAAAGGCAGTTCGGGCGTTTCAGCGATTTGTTGCTACGTTGTTCTGGTCGAAATGGACGCAGGGGAAGTCCAAAAAAATTAACTCCTCACATAAACTGTTGCTGGATGTTATTGCACAGAGTTTGAGCGGTACCTGCGATCAGTGCGGCAAGGAGCAGATTGTTGACGAAGCCGACCTGCTTCTGTTCTTCAATGAACAGGTCTTGCTATGCCCGCATTGCCACTGCGATCACTTAGCCTCAGAGTCTACCGTCGAACGAATCATGGACCTCGTGAATATTCTTCATGGTAGAGCCGAAGCCTAAATCGTCACGAAATAGGTTGGGCAGTGGTTGACTGTAGTTCCTGCTTTTGCCGACGTAGCTGCCGGAAGTACGATGGAGTCAGACCCGTTTGCTGACGAAACTGATTGGACAGATGCTGTACACTACTGTAGCCGGTACGGTAGGCAATCTCGGTCAACGTTTCGTCGGAATAGACCAGCCATTCTTTGACTTTATTCAGCCGGCACTGGATGATAAATTTCTCCAGTGTGATGCCTTCGGCTTTGGCAAACCGACTGCTGAGGGTGTCGTAATCCATACCCAGTGCGTCCTGAAGCCGGGCCGATAGTCGCGACTGACCGGCTGTTGATTCGCTTAAATCATCCTGACCAAAATAGGAAGCGATGAACTCTTTTACCTGTTGGGGCAGAGGCACTGGTGTATCGATCAGGCTGAAGCCCTGATTGGCCAGCAAGTCGCCAATCTGTGCTTTGTCGGCCTCCGACAGAGGGCCACCGAGATTTACCTGGCCCAATTGGGCGTCCAGTACCGTATAACCCGCCTGCGTCAATTCGTCACGGACTACGTCGATGCAGCGTTGACATACCATTCCCTTAATGCGTAGCACGGCTGACGCAGGAGCCTCAATGGATGGGGGAATGGAGGTTAGTTCAAACACAGGGCAAAAGGATTTGGCGATTGATCAGGGCGTCTTTTCTCTGGACCAGCTTACAATTAGCAGCACCTTACCGAATCTAATCTGATAACAAACAAAACTACGACAACAAGCCACCACCGTGCTTGCAAAATTAGCGGCCACCCTTGCAGAATTTTTGTAGTGGGCTTTTTTTCATACCGTTACCTGTTATAAAGTGAACCGTTGCTCATTGAGTAGCTATTCTAACGCCCGCGATACGTATGGAACATCATCACCACGGAGCGAGTGGTCATCAGGAGCCGCCCGCCCAGAAAAAAGCTCTACAACATATCGGTCACGACGCGCAGCACGGCCCGCACGCGCAGCACCCTGCCGGGACTAACTCGACTGGCCACGCGTCCATGAACCACTCTGCGAAAGGACATGGCGCGCACAAAGGGCACGACCACGGGGCCATGATTACCGATTTTCTGCGCCGGTTCTGGGTCTGTCTGGCCTTGTCGGTGCCAGTGGTGGCACTGTCGATGATGTTTCAGGACGTAGCGGGTTATCACTTAGACTTTCCCTATCGGGAGCCACTGGTAGTCGTGCTGGCATCGGTTATCTATGTCTACGGTGGCTGGCCCTTTCTGACCGGTATGGTTGGTGAATTACGTACCCGCCAACCCGGCATGATGACCCTCGTTGCCGTGGCCATCACAGCCGCTTACGCCTACAGTGTGGCCGTATCGTTCGGCTGGTTGCAGGGGATGGACTTCTTTTGGGAGCAGGCGACGTTGATCGACATCATGCTGCTGGGCCACTACTTAGAGATGAAGTCGGTAGCTGGTGCATCGCGGTCGCTTGAACTGATCGTGCAGATGCTACCCGCCGAAGCGCACCTGGTAGAGGGTGGTACCGTGAAAGACGTAAAGGTGGATGCTCTCTCGGTCGGCGATGTGGTGCTGATACGTCCCGGCGAACGTATTCCGACCGACGGTGAGGTGATCGAAGGCAGTAGCGCGGTAAACGAAAGCATGCTGACGGGCGAGAGTGTGCCGGTTGAGAAAAAACAGCATGACCCGGTGATTGCCGGAGCCGTCAACGGCGAAGGTTCATTAACCGTTCGGGTGACCCATCAGGGGCAGGACAGCTACCTCAATAAAGTTGTGCGCATGGTGGAGGAGGCTCAGAACGCTAAATCCCAAACCCAAACACTCGCGGATCGGGCCGCTGGCTGGCTCACGGTGATTTCCTTATCGGTGGGTTTGCTAACGCTGATTGTCTGGCTGGCTGGCGGTAAGGAAGTGTCATTTGCGGTGGAACGGATGGTGACGGTGATGGTCACGTCCTGCCCCCACGCGCTCGGTGTCGCTATCCCGCTGGTGGTAGCCATCTCGACAGCCATCTCGGCGCAGAAGGGGCTGCTGATCCGAAATCGCACGGCTTTTGAGGAGGCTCGTAAGATTACGGCGATGGTCTTCGATAAGACGGGTACGTTAACGGAGGGCGAGTTTGGCGTAACCCGCGTCAGGGTGTTGACTGCTGACATGGACGAAGCAACGTTCATAAGTATGGCAGCCGCATTGGAACAACCCTCCCAGCACCCTATCGCGCAAGGCATCGTCCGGGAAGCCAAAAAACGCGGACTGACCCTGCCCGGCATCAGCGATTTTCAGTCGATTACCGGAAAAGGCGTGTCGGCCACCGTCAATGGACGAACGGTACGTATCGTCAGCCCACGCTACTTGCAGGAAAAGGGTATCGAACTGCCCCAGGATGCTTACGGAAGTGAAGCCGAGACCGTAGTTTTCTTGCTGATTGATGAACAGTTGACTGGCTACGTCGCGCTGGCCGACAGGATTCGGGAGGATTCCAGAGAAGCGGTTCGACGCCTGCAACAGGCGGGTATTAAGGTGTACATGGCCACCGGCGACAACCAGAATGTAGCGGATGCCGTAGCGAAAGAGTTAGGGTTAGACGGCGTCTATGCCGAAGTTTTGCCCGACCAAAAAGTTAGCGTTGTGAAGGACTTGCAGAAGCAGGGCCGGTTCGTAGCCATGACCGGCGACGGTGTGAACGATGCCCCCGCCCTGGCGCAGGCCAATGTGGGCATTGCCGTAGGGTCCGGCACCGACGTAGCCGCCGAAACCGCCGACATCATTCTGGTCAACAGCCGCCCCACCGACATTACCAATCTGGTCGAATTTGGCCGGGCAACGTACCGCAAAATGATTCAGAACCTGTTTTGGGCGACGGGCTACAACGTAGTGGCTATCCCGCTGGCTGCCGGGGTACTATATCCCAATTTCGTCCTCAGCCCCGCCATCGGTGCTGTTTTGATGAGTGTCAGCACGGTGATTGTGGCCCTGAATGCCCAGTTGCTGAAGCGGAGTATGAATCCAACTAACCAATAACCTGGAAAAGGCCATGACCCACCTGTATATCAAAAATATGGTCTGTGACCGCTGCATCTGGATTGTTAAGCGCGAACTGGAGCAACTGGGCTTTACTCCTGTCTGCGTACACATCGGGGAAGCGGTCCTTTCCGAAGCACTGGTACCGGACAAACTGGATGCGATCAAAGCCGCTCTGGCCCGCTACGGGCTGGGTATACTGGAAGATACCAAACTACAACTGGTGGAACGTATCAAAGCGGTCATTATCGAGCTGATTCATCAGGACGACGTATCGACGCCCCTGAAGTTTTCGGATTATCTGTCGGAAAAAACGCGTCAGCGTTATACTTATCTGAGCGCGGTTTTTTCAGCGAGTGAGAATACTACGATTGAGCATTTCACCATCCTGCAAAAGGTGGAGCGCGTTAAAGAATTGCTCATCTATAATGAGTTATCCGTAGAAGAAATTGCTGCCCGGCTGGGCTACAGTAGTGCGCAGTATTTAGCCAATCAATTCAAAAAATATACGGGTTTGACGCCCACACAGTTCCGGCAAAATAATCAAGTTCGACGCAGGGCGCTGGATCAGGTGCTGGCACCCTAAAATCTTACACACGGCTGGTAAAATCTTACACGGTGTCTCGTATCGGGCTTTACTACTTTCGCATGGCTTCTAAGTAGAAGCTGATATATCACTAAAAAACTATAAATATGGTAGCTCAATTGCAAGATTGTATCGATGCCTGCCTGCGTTGCGCCACAGCCTGTGATCGCTGTCAGGAGGCTTGCCTGCACGAATCGGACGTTAAGATGATGGTTGCCTGTATCCGACTTGACCGGGACTGCTCCAAAGTCTGCTATCTGGCCGCTTCCTACATGGCTGGCAACAGCCCGTTTGCCAAACAGGTGTGCGACCTCTGCGCCCAGCTTTGCGATGCCTGCGCCGACGAATGCGAAAAACATGCCGCCCACATGGACCATTGCCGCCAGTGTGCCGAGGCTTGCCGCCAGTGCGCCAAAGTCTGCCGGGAATTTATGGCGATGAACTGAGCGTGTGCCAATGTGTGTCATTCCTGACTGGATTGCAAAGCAGTCCAGTCAGGTTATGGTTTTAAGTCCTCTAAATCAATTCGTACAATGAACCTGTTCCTTATTTTCATTTTGTTGCTGCTCCCTTACGTCCCAGGGGTTGGGCCGTCTGCTGCCCCGAAACACCAGCAGCCGGTCGTTGGCAGCGGGGTGTACCAAACCGCAGACGATTATCAAAAGGGCGTGTTGGCCTTACCGGTGGATTGTCGTGCGAATCGCCATAAAATCAAGTTGCACGATTTACTCGGTAAACCCACCTTCGACGTAATTCATGACGGGAAAAAACACACGTTTGTGAAGGCTGAGGTTTATGGGTTTCGGACTTGTGAAGGGCAAACGTACCGGTTCTTTAATAACGAAGAATACCTGATTAGGGAGAATGGCATACTGACAATTTATGAGCGCACGGTGGCGCAGCCGGGTATAAGCGGAAAAGGTACGCAGTTGGTCCCGAAGTTCTTCTTCAGCCTGGGCAACGCCGGGTCTATCCAACCGTTGATGAAGAAGAACGTCAAGGAGGCTTTTCCGGAAAAACACGCATTCCACGATGCTTTAGACGCTCAGTTCGCGACGGATGACGTTTCGGCCTACGATGATTTCCACAAAATGTATCGGGTCAACCACCTTCTGCACGGCACTCATTGAGCATCTGAATTTACTACCCCGGCCAGGCACGGCCTCACCGTCGATGAAAAGTGTCACCAAAACCATTGTAATCAGGGCGGCTCCACCAGTTGTGTTTGCCTACATGGATGCCATCGGAAATACAGGTGCCCACATGATGAACGACTCGTCGATGATGATGGGAAGCGGCCTGCAACTGAAGCAACTGTCGGCAAACGCCACCGGGCCGGATGCCCGCTACCGCTGGTCGGGCAAGGTCATGGGTTTCCCCATGGATTTTACCGTTGTAGTAACGAAGTGGCTTAAGGACTACGAAAAAATCTGGGAGACGACAGGCCACCCGAAAATGCTCATACTGAGCTGGTATCAGATGCAGTTGCTGGTCAGGCCCGGTTCTGACCAATACCAATCGACGGTCTCGTTATGTATTCGCTACAAACGACCGAAGCCGTTGTTCTGGCGTATCGTTTCGTTCTTGCTGGCCGACTGGTACGCCAATTGGTGCGTTAACAGTATGTTGCAGGACAGTAAAATAGCTCTTGAATCTCGTCCAGTGACCTAATTGCTGGCTTTATTAAAGCGTAGAATCAGTACATGATCAGTGTGCCGATTCTACGCTTTTAGTGAGTTTGAATTGTATCTGTAGGCCAACTAACCTTCTGAATTGAGATTGTGTCCAAAAGATGGCAAAGGTGGAGCCAGTGGCCTTCCACAAACGAAAAGCTCTCCTGAGATAGAAGTATCCGACAATATTCATCGAACTCATCGTCAGACAATATATTTGATTCCTCATTCATAAACATTTTTTGTAAAGTTACTGATAATCAAATAATTAATACTTGTAATGTTTATTTAGAGCATTATAAAATTGTTGGTTTTGGCAAAATGCGTACATTTATAAATGCAGAATTTTTTTGAGCGCAGTGCTATGAATGTCTCATGAACGTTACCTTGTCGCAAACTGCAAGACCCATTAAATTAGCTTTTTTCATCAGACCAGGAAGTAGAGCAAGCTATCTCAGAGCCGTAAAGTTGTGCACCTCACTATGGGGCGGTGCCTGTTTTCCCATTCTACCTTTTTACAAAACACTGCCCCGCGCCTTTCGGAAAGAATACTTCATTAACGAGAGTGCTCAAGATTTTTACCAGGGCACACTGGCAAATTTTGACCCTGACATCATTGTTATTGACGACAAACTTGCCCCTACATCGATTGCTCCCTTCGTGAGTGAACGGCTCATTGTGACCATCAGTCAGGTTGAGCAAAGCTTTAAGGCTAAGGAGGAGGGGTACGGGCTTGGTGCAGATTTACTTTTAAGCCACATAAAAGAACAGGAATTTAAATATCAACGGACCGACAGATTACAAATTCGTTTCGCAAAAGCCGCATCTACCAACCTCTTCCAGTCAACTCTATTCGGGAGTTACACGTCTGGTCTCTTGCCGCAGATTTCGGCAGTTGGTCTGCCAAAACGCTATTTCTCTGCTACCAGGGTTCGTGGCGGTGGACCAGAGGGCTATTACGTAGATGACACGCTTACAGCCCTTGATGTTACCTTGTACGGGCTCAACAATGTGGGAGCGAAAAGGTGGTCGTCTGAAACCGCCCTTTTACTACTGAATCCAAACCGGGTTGAGGACCTGATGTTGTTCTGGAATCTTCGGGCAATGGGATGGAATATGCTTGCGGTACCAATATCAGCCTACCGGTATGATTTTTGGATAGCGCGTATTCGTCGGCAGCAGCAACTCTTTCACAGTCATTTTAATTTCGGTAGCTTTATCCACATTCTCGCTGGGTCTAATATCTCGCGCGGGGATGTGTACGAGGCTCAGCAGTTTCTGAACACGATTCAGGTTAACCCGGCGAAAGAAATCCAGTATTCTCACCATTGGTGGGTACCCCGGTTCTGGCTTGGGTCCAAAAGCCTGCACTATGATAAAGCATGGGCCATCAATCCCGAAGGTAATCGTAAAGAAGTTTTATTTGATTGGGATACTCACTCCATACTTCAACTTAGTGTGCTGGCCCCCGCTTTTGATGTCAGTTCGTATCGGAGCAAAAAGTTTTGCTTTGCCAATGAGATACAGTACACCGTGGACGGCATGCAGCCTCAACATGCTCAGGTACTACCCGACTTGCCTTCGGGAAAGCTTGAACACCTAACGCGATGGGGTTATAAGCAATGGCGCTTTTCGCCGAGCGGCCACTTCTTTCTTGCTGCCGGGTGGGATACGAAAATTGACATTTCCATTCCGCAGTCTGAACGAGTTTTTGAAGAATGGTTTGCACATCATGGCCTAACTATTCAGTATTCGGCAGCCGGTAAGCTGGCTCGGCAACTGTTGGTTAACATCGGCAACATGTATGGAGTGAACATGTTCGCTAACCCCGGCCTGTTACCTATTCTCACTTTATTTGAGGGAGGGAAAATAGTGAACAAAGAGACGTTGCTGAAGGAGGCTAATAAGCAATTCAATTCAAACAAAGAGCACTTCAGGGTAAGGACTGTGGCTGACGTTATTGATGGGTTGCTGAAGAAAGGTATCATACAGGCAGGCTTCAAGGTGCAGTGCTCTTTCTGTAATCAACACTCCTTCTATACAGTGAATGAGCTAAATGAACGCTTACGGTGCACCGTATGCCAAAACACATACTCTGCACCCATTCATGATCCAGATAATATCAAGTGGTCGTACCGGGGCCTAGGACCGTTTTCCCGAAATAATCGGGCCGAAGGAATCATAGCCGTTTTGTTAACACTGCGCTTTTTTCGGATCACGCTCAGGCACGATGCGCTCATTAGTTCAATGCTTAGCTTTGACATTCGTGAACAGGAAAAAGTAATCAACGAGGTGGACCTTGCTCTGTTTTATAAAGAATTCAAGCACAGCCCGCAACCAACCGATTTGTTCTTTTGTGAATGTAAGACGGAGATTGATTTTCAGGACAAAGACATAGAGCGGATGAAAAGACTGGGAATTCGGTTTCCTGGCTCGGTGCTGGTATTCGCAACTTTAAAAACACAACTTAGTCTTTCCGAAAGAACGGCTATTGGGAAACTGGTTAAGTATTTTAGGAAGGGGCAGAAGAGCCGCCCGCGAAACCCGGTTCTTATCCTTACCGGTAAAGAGTTGTTGAACCGACTTTTCGGGCTACAGCATTTTCATGATGAGATGTACCGACACAACCACTCATTTGATACAGTGGGGCGGCTCTGCGACTTAACCTGTAGAGAGTACCTCGGCATCGAAACGCACGAATCTGTGGTTTCTAAGCTGGTGAACGAAAGTTGGGCGAAGTATCATGCTGAACAAGCTCACATGAAGGCTGCATTGGCTGGAATAATGCAAAGTTTAGCTAACCGCCCTTCTCATATAAAGGAAATCTAAGCGATGCTACCAACAGACAGCTACCGAATCTCCTCTTTCGTCTCCCCACAGGTCAGCATCTGATCGCCAAAATAGGGGTTGCGAATCGGTTTTTTGTCGCTGAGCCAGTAACTGCCCTTGTTGTTCAGGGCCATCGGGCAGTACTGCCGGTAGATGGGTTTGTCCGTTACGCCGAATGCCTTGACGCTACGATATAGCGCGTCTTCAAACCCGGCGTAGGCAGTACGTTGTTTGTCGAGATCGTTTGCGCTACGCAGGGTTTTCAAGGCCCCATTCATAGCGTTTAGGTACGTCATCCAGTCCGTGTGGGCTTTTCCTTTCAGTAATAGCATATCCACGCCGGTGAGGGCTTTTTCAACGCCAGTGGCTGCGGCTTTGGCCCCAGACGGGTTTGACGCTACCAACGCTTCGGTCAGTTTCAGCGACGCTTCATACACACCCGTTAGCTGCTTCTTAAACGCATCCGGTGCACCATGCGATTGGGGCGTAGCCGATGCTTCCGCTTTCGGGGCCGGTGTCGGATTGGCTTCCGTGTTTGCGGTAGATTTAACCCCTTCGCTTAAATCAGCCGTGATGGGGTTAATGCCTTTCTTTAAAATCAGCTCGCTGTAGAGCAGGTACGCCCCGGACATGGCCACCGACTCCTCGCCCGTCAGCCCGCTCGTGATGGCAACCTGCTGGTCGGTTTCAGTGCCGGTTTGCACCCGGCGCGGCTGAAATGTACCGGTGCCCTTCTGCACGAACACCACGGCTCCCCCGCCCGCCCGCACGACGGCATCGACGGGTAGCATCAGCCCCCGCTGTACGCCGTGCCGGAGCAGTACCCGCGCCTGCTGACCGGGCTGGAACCGCCCACCCGGATTCGGAAGTACAGCCCGCATCACCAGCACCTGGCTTCCCGCCCGGTACTCGGGGTTGATAAACGCTACCCGCGCGGATAGCCGCTGCCCCTCGCTGCCCACCACGTCCACCGGCACCTGATCGCCAACCTTCACGTACCGGGCTTCACCGGCGTATAGTTCAGCTTCAACCCAAAGCTGGCTTAGGTTCACCAGCCGGTACAGCAAGGTTCCTTCGCCCACGTACTGGCCCTCACTGGCGGCAATTTCGGTAACGGTACCGCCTGCCGGGGCTACAAACGGGATGCGCGGCTGCACCGTTTTGGTGCGGGCCAACTGCACGATTTGTTCGGGAGTCATGCCGTAGAGCCGTAGCTTCTGTTCGGCAGCCCTTCGGAAGTCGTCGTAACGGGGTTCCTTCAACTCCTCCGCCTGCCGAAGGGCCAGTAGGTACTCCTGCTGTTGCGTCAGCAAAGGCTCGCTGTAGATTTCGTACAGAACCTGCCCTTTGCGGACTGCCTGACCGGTCTCCTTAACGTATAAGCGTTCGATGCGCCCGGCTACCCGGCTGCTGATGACGTCGGTGAGCTGCTCGTTGGCGGCTAAGCGGGCGTTCAGCACGGTGCTGTTGCCGATGCTACCCGACGCTACTGGCTGCACCACCACGTTGGCAAGCTGCATCTGGCTTTCGCTCAACATGATTTCGCTGGCTGCCTCACCGGTTTTTACCACCGGCACGAGGTCCATGCCACAGATGGGACACGTACCCGGTTTATCCTGCACAATCTGCGGATGCATCGGGCAGGTATAGGTCGTTTGCTCACCCTCGCCCGCTCCGTGGTTATGGCCGCTATGATCGTGGTCGCTTCCGGCTACGGCGGTTGAATCGGCCTGTTGGGTAGTTTCATCGTTACCCTGTCGACAAGCTGCCCCAAGCAGCATCAGCCCGGTTAACGCTCCGTATAGCCATCGGCTAAGTATGACGTTATTTCTCATTAGACACGTTGACAAAGCTTTCGCTATCAATTAAAAACTGTGCGTTGCGGGCCACCGTCTGCCCGGCATCAAGGCCGCTGGCAATGGCTACGTAGCCATCCGTCCGGGGGCCGGTTTCAACCCGCACGGGCCGGAACGTATTGGGCGTATCGCCCTGTATAAACACCACCTGCTGATTGCCGAGGTCGAGCACCGCCGTGGCCGGGAGCCACAACGCATCGATCCGTCGGCCCCGGATGGTAGCGCGGGCCAGTTGCCCCACGCGCAGGTTACTGCTACCGGGCAGGTACGCCCGAATGGTGACGAACGGGCTACCGCCTTCAATGAACGGTACCACGAAATTCACCCGTGCCTGTCGGGGCGGTTGCCCGGTCTGGTCAAACGAGACGGTCAGCGCATCGCCGGGTTTGATGCCGGCTGCATCGCGGGCGTAGAGCCGGAACTCGGCCCACAACCGACCAGGATTTACGACCCGAAACAGAGTTTGGCCGGTCTGTACGTATTGCCCCTCCCGAATGAGTAGTGAACCACCGATGGCCCCGCCCCCGGTTGGGGGAGCGGGCTGGCTGAACGTGATTTCGTCGGTGGCGGACGGGGTCATCCCGCCCCCTCCACCCCCCATGCCGCTACTGCCCATACCAGCCCCTCCGCCACCGCCCATACCTCCGGCAGCAGGCGTTGGTGCGGCAGGCGTAATCGTGTTTTCCTCCACGACGTACCCGTCGTAAGGGCTGTACACGGCCAGCGAATAGCTGGGCTTTCGGCTACGTTGCAGGTCGGCAAGCTGCGCGTCGGTTACGCCCAGCAGCCGGAGTTTTTGCTTCGCCGAGGCAATCAGGGCGGTATTACCCGCATCGGCGTCGAGCAGGTAAAGTAGTTCGCGCTGGGCCGTCACGATGTCGGGGCTGTAAAGTTCCAGCAGCTTCTGTCCCTTGCGGATTGGCTGATATTGGTAGCGCACGTACAGCTTCTCGATCCGTCCGCCGAAGCGGGCCGGAATGGAGTAGAGCCGACGCGTATCGTAGGTAACGAGGCCGTTGGCTTCGGCCTGCGTGGGCAGACTGCGCGCTTCGGGCTGCACGGTGGCCATGTTGGCGACCACAACCGAATTAGTCGGTTGCAGCAGGGCTTTGAGTTCTTCGCTCACCGTAAGGCTGTCCCCCCCCGTGCTGGCCTTTTTCACCAGATCCATGCCGCAGATGGGGCACGTACCCGGCTCCTTCTGTACGATTTGCGGGTGCATCGGGCAGGTGTACGTTTCCTCGGTAGAAGTGTGGCCGTGCCCTTCGTGGCCCGCAACGTTTGGATTGGCAGGGGCCTGGGATTCTTTATTTTCTGTCCCCCGGTTGCAGCCTATCAGCAGCGTAATGGCCAGCAACCCGCCGAGAGCTTTATTTCTCCAGTTCGCGTTCATATTGGACGATCATGCGGTAATACTCCTGTAAGCGCGTCAGGTAATCCATCTGGGTCATGTTGAGCGTCTCCCAGGCGTCGATCACCACGGGCAGGTCGGCCTTGTTCTGCTCGTAGGCAATGAGCTGGGTGTCGTAATTCTTCCGAAGCGTCGGAATGACCCGCCGTTCGTAGTTTTCTAACTGAGTACGCATGTTTTGAAGGTCGGTGAGCATCTGAGCTACCATGCCCTGCGTTTCGATGAGCATCCCCTCCCGTTCGTAGCGCATAGCCGCGATGTCCTGCTGCATCCCTTTGATTTCCGCCTTGTACATCCGCGAGGCCCACGGCACAATCGGAATCGAGATCATGCCCATCAGCGTAAACTGCGTGGGCATCATGCTCTTCACACCGGCGAAAGGCTGCATGTGGTCGAAGCGGACGCGGAAGTCAGGCCGGGCCTGCGCCCGCTGCGCTTCAATGCCCGCCTGCATACTCAGGATTTGCCGGTCCATGCGCAGAATGTCGCTGCGCCGACTGCCGATTTCTTCTGTCGTGGGCAGGCCGGTCGTGGGTGGGGCCGGGCGGTACGTGGTATCGATCTGCAACGGGTCGCCTGTGGGCCGGTTCATCAGCGTGTTCAGCCCAATGCGCCGACGGGCAATCTCGGCCTCGGTCATCGTAACCATATTGTCCAGCTCATACAGGCGGCCTTCGGCCTTGTAGATGTTGCCTAAGCTGCCCTGTTGATATGGATAGCGGATGTCGGCCAGCTTCTTCATTGTTTGCAGAATGCGCCGGTTCTCGGCCAGCACGCCCCGCCGTTTTTCCAGCACCAGCCAGTCGAAATAGAGTCCTTTGGCATCCTGCCGGAGTCGGTTGAGCGTGACGCCCCGCCCGGCTTCCTCCACGGCCGCTTTTGATTCCTGATACACCCGCGTAGCCCGCTGTTTGACCGGGTTGGGAATGTCTTGTTCGACCGATACCATGCCGTAACCCCGGTCGCGGTCGTCCATGACCATCTGCGCCGGGTAGGGAGCCATGAACGTACCTATGCCCACCATCGGAGCCATCCAGCTCCGCGCGCCCTCAGCGTAGGCGCGGGCCGCAGCCGCCCGGCTCCCGAACGGCTTCAGCAGGGGGTTGTTCTGATCAATCCGAATCAGTACCGTATCCAGCGACAGCACCGGAACCGGCCCGGTCGGCGCGGGCGATTGCCCCCAGGCCGCGCCCAGCAGGCCGACCGCCAGGAGCCCCCCGTTAATGAGACGCTTCCAGTACGTCGAGCTTACCGAATTTCTTGAGTTCATATTCTTTCGTCATCAGAAAAATCAGGGGCGTCACCAGCAGAATGTGTGTCGATGAAGTCAGTACACCCCCGATCATGGGTAAGACAATGGGCAGCATCACGTCGGAGCCAACACCCGACGCCCACAGTACCGGCACCAGCCCGAAGAGAGCCACCGACACGGTCATGATCTTGGGTCGAAGCCGTTTGGCCGCCCCGTGAATGACCGACTCGCGCAGTTCGTCGAGGGAGATGGTCTCGCGGGAATTGCCCCGCCGGGCCACCAGTTGCTTCATAGCATCGTTGAGGTAGATGACCATCACCACGCCCGTTTCCACGGCGATGCCGAAGAGCGCAATGAAGCCCACGGCCACCGCTACCGACAGATTCACGCCGTAGAAATAGACCATGTAGGCCCCGCCGATGAGCGCGAACGGAATGGTAATCAGGCTCAGAAAGGCTTCCCGCGCCGAACCGAAGGCCAGATAGAGCGAAAGGAAAATGACGACCAGCACGATGGGCGCAATCAGCAGCAGAGTCCGCTGCCCCCGGATGAGATTTTCGTACTGCCCGCTCCATTCCAGATAGTAGCCATTGGGCAGCTTGAGGTCGCGTCCTACCTTGTCGATGGCTTCCTGCACGGTACTGCCCAGATCGCGGTCCCGCACGTTGAACATCACCGCGCCCCGGAGCAGGGCGTTGTCGGAAGTAATCATGGGCGGGCCGTCTTCAAAGCGTACCGTCGCCACCGCCGAGAGGGGAATCGTACCGAACCCCGCCGTGGCAATGGGAATACGCCGGATGCGCTCGACCGAGTTGCGATAATCCTGTGCCAGCCGCACGTTGATCGAAAACCGCCTGCGCCCTTCGATGGTCTGGCCGATAGGTGAGCCGCCGATGGCTGATTCAACCACGCCGTTGACGTCGTCTACGGTCAGCCCATAACGACCCAGCGCGTCGCGGTTCACGTCCACGGTCAGGTACTTGCCGCCCGTAACCGGCTCCACATAAAGGTCTTTCACGCCCGGTACGCCTTCCAGTGCGGCCTTCACCTGCTCCGATACGGCGTAGATGCTGTCCAAGCTCTGCCCGTGTACCTTGATGCCCACGTCGGTACGAATGCCCGTGGCCAGCATGTTGATGCGGTTGATGATGGGCTGCGTCCAGCCGTTGACCACGCCCGGAATCTGCAACTTGGCGTCGAGTTCGTTGATGAGGTCTTTTTTGGTCAGCCCCGCCCGCCATTCCGACTTGGGTTTGAGCATGATGATGGTCTCGATCATGCTGATTGGTGAGTTGTCGGTGGCCGTCGAAGCCCGGCCCGCCTTGCCCAGCACCTTGTCCACTTCCGGCACCGACTTGATGAGCTTGTCCTGCACCTGCAAAATGCGCTTGGCTTCGGCGTTCGACACGTCGGGCAACGTAACGGGCATGAACAAAATACTTTGTTCGTCGAGGGGCGGCATGAACTCGGAGCCCAGACTCAACAGCATGGGTACGCTGACGGCCAGGGCCAGAATATTGATGCCGATGGTTGTCTTGCGCCAGCGCATTACCCAATGAATGAGTGGCTCGTAGATGCGTTCCAGAACGCGGGTTATGGGGTTGGCGTGGTCGTCTTTGAAGCGGCCCTTCATGAAAAAGGAGATCAGCACCGGGGCCAGCGTGACCACCAGCAGCGCATCGACCAGCAGGATAAACGTCTTGGTCCAGGCCAGCGGGTGAAACAGCTTGCCTTCCTGCCCCGTCAGCAGGAACACGGGCAGAAACGACGTAATGATGATGACCGTCGAGTAAAACACGCCCCGCGAGACCTGAAGACTCGACCGCTCGATGATCGCCAGCCGCTCTTCGTCGGGGATGTCGACGTAGTTTTTATGGCCAAAGCCAAAGAAGCGTTTTAGATTCTTCCACATGAGTTCGCTTTCAGTTTTGCCCTTCTCGCTGAAACGAGCAGAAGAGGAAGTTCTGGCTCGTCTGGAAAGGGGTGATATGGTTTTCAGTTAGGCACCGGAGTTTGCGGAAGCCCCGCGTTAGTTCATCGGTCAGCGCCTGTTCGCTGTAGCGACGCACAGGCAGACCGCTGCACTTTTCGGGGCCATTTTCCGAAAAGGTGCCGATGGTAACGTACCCACCCGGTACTACGCTCGCCCGGGCCGTCGCTACGTAGCGGTTAATTTGCCCACGAGTCGTCAGAAAATGAAAAGCCGCCCGGTCGTGCCAGAAATCGAAGGGTTGAACCGGTGTGTAGGCGGTAATGTCGCTTACAATCCATTCCACCCGGTCGGCCCGGTTGCCCAGCCGCTCTTTGGCCCGTATCAGAGCCGCTTCACTCATATCCAGGACGCTGATGTGCTCGTAGCCCTCATCCAGCAGGAAATCCACCAGGGTGCTGTCCCCGCCACCGATATCAATGATACGCGCCGATTTGGGCAGTTGAGCCTGTTGAATAAAAGCCAGCGACGTAGCGGGAATAGCCTGCGTCCAGCTTAGCTGGTCAGCCTGCTTTGTACGGTAAATGGCTTCCCAATGGTTCTTAGGTACGTTCGCTTCCATACTCTTCAACGGGTTTAGAGGTGACCGAGGAAACTTTCGATTCATGCTGTCCGGCGGTCAGTTCCGCCTGCCGCACGGCCAGGTTCTTATAGGCATTCTCGGCCATGATGATGCCGTTGTCGACGATGACACCAATAGCCAGCGCAATGCCCGTCAGGGACATGATATTGGACGAGATATCGAAGGCGTTGAGCAGAATGAAACTGGTGGCAATGGTGATCGGAATCTGAATGATGATGCTGATGGCCGACCGCCAGTGCAGCAGAAACAGAATCACCACCAGCGACACCACGATCATCTCTTCGACCAGCGTGTGCGTGATGGATGCCACCGACTCCCGAATCAGCCCGCTGCGGTCATAAACGATGTTGAACGTCACGCCTTCGGGCAGGCCACGGGCCACTTCCTCCATTTTCTTCTTGACATTGGCAATGACCTCGTCGGCGTTTTCGCCGTAGCGCATCACCACAATGCCGCCCACGGCCTCGCCTTCGCCGTTGAGGTCGAAAATGCCCAGCCGGGTTTCGCCCGTCATCTGCACCGTCGCTACGTCGGCCACGCGCACGGGTACGCTGCTGACGGTCCTAAGCGGTATGTTCTGAATCTGCTCCACGGATTGCAGATACCCCGTCGTTTTGATAATGTAGCCGATGCCGCTCAACTCGAACTTGCGCCCCCCGGCTTCGTTGTTGTTGGCCCGGATCGCGCCAATGACCTGCGGCACCGACAAACCGTAGTAGGTTAGTTTATTGGGGTCGAGCGTGACCTGGTACTGTTTTTGAAAGCCGCCAAAGGACGCGATTTCGGCCACGCCGGGTACGTTCTGAAGGCCGAACTTGACGTACCAGTCCTGCACGGCCCGCTGCTCGCCGAGGTCCATGCCCGGTGCGTCAAGCGTGTACCAGAGAATATGTCCTACGCCCGTTCCGTCGGGGCCGAGCGTCGGCGAAACACCATCGGGCAGCAGCCGGGCCGCGTAGTTCAGGCGTTCCAATACCCGCTCTCTGGCCCAGTAAACCTCCGTGTCGTCGTTGAAGATGACGTAGACGAAGCTCATGCCAAACATCGACGTACCGCGCACGTACTTGACCTGCGGCAGGCCCTGTAGGTTCGTTACCAGCGGGTACGTAATCTGGTCTTCGATAAGCTGCGGGGAGCGGCCCATCCACTCGGTGAAGACGATCACCTGATTCTCCGAGAGGTCGGGAATCGCGTCGATTTTACTGGTTCTGACCGAGTAGGCTCCCCAGCCAAACAGACCGGCGGCAATGAGCAGCACCAGAAACCGGTTCCGAAGCGAAAATTTGATTAAGCCTTCTATCATCTGCCAGGTTGTTTTGGTGAAGGCGGCAACAAAAAAGCCGCCCGGTGTGGCGGCTTTCGGCAGAACGTAGTGTCCACTCAGGACAGTGGTTCGGCCTTGAAACCCGCCTGCTGAACGGCCTGTTGCACGGTTTCGGGCGTGGCCTCCTCCGTCGTTACCGTCAGCACTTTATCGGGGTTTTGCGTGTCCACCTGCCAGTTGCCGTCCCCAACCGTCTGGTTTAAAAAAGGCGTCACCGTTGCCACACAGCCCCCACACTTGATGTTGGTTTTGAGTTTAATTGTTTCCATGACTGTTTACAGGTTTGTCTGAATTACCCTGCAAAAGTCGCTACCGGGCCGGGTCGGTGCATTACACAATTCCGGCCCTCTGTTGCAATTTTTACTTCGTATAGCCCCGAAGCCGATTGTACTGGTTTACCTGTTCTACCGCCAATATTTGTTTGGCTTTCAGGTGTGCGTCGAGGTGGGTCAGCCGAAGCTGCCCCTGAAGCTGTGCCAGCTTCTCGACCGTCGTTTGTACCGCTTCCGGCGTAGCCTCATTGGCCGAAAACAGCCGGTTCAGGGCGGTTTCCTGCTCGACAATCTGTTTGCCGAGGACCACGGCCCGCTCGTGCATGACGTTGTAGGCCATTTGCATTTGGGCTTTTTGGGTGGCGGTTAGTGCCAATTCCTTTTCCAGTTCCAGTACGTGCATCGGTCCCGGATACCCGTTTAGTTCAGCCGCTTTGGCCAGGCCCATGCCCCGTCCGTTGAGGTAGCCGCTAATGTCTGCTTCCGACAGGGTTTTAATGGTCCGGCCCGCTTCGGCCTGATAGGGTGATGTGTGGGCATTGTGCTGGGCCACTACGTTGAAACCGGTTACGCTCAGCCAGATGGGAAGCGAAAGCCGAATGAATAAGGATACCATTTTATAATCGTTTAACGTGGTTGTCAATCATATAACAGTCAAATCCAGTCGATGGAATTGCGATCATTGGTATTCCGGCTGCGGTAGGCAGCCGGTGTCAATCCTGTGATTTGTTTGAACTGATTGGTCAGGTAAGCCACGCTACTATACCCTAACTGACGGGCAATGTCGCTAATTGATATTTCGTCGTAGCTGAGCAGTTCTTTGGCCCGCTCGACCCGCTGCATAATCCAAAACTTTTCAATGGTCAGATTCTCAGTTGTAGAAAACAAATGGCTCAAATGGGCGTAATCCATTCCTACGTTTTCAGACAGGTAATCTGAGAGCGTTGTCCGAAGCTCGGCTACCCGTCCGCCGTGAATCAGGTCGATGATCAGCGTCTTAACCTGATTTACCACCCGGGTTGTTTTATCAGTTAGCAACGCAAAGCCATGCTCCTGAAGCATAGGGCCGATAGTGGTCAGATCTATGGGCAGGCGAGCGTCGCCCCGGTCGTCAATCACGGCCCGGCCCAGTTCAATCTGGGATACGGTATAACCAAGTCTTTCCAACTCCCGGCGCACTACCCAGATGCAGCGGTCGCAGACCATATTTTTAATATAAATTTCCTGTTGAGCCATCGCTGATAGAAGTTCCCCGGAAGCAGTTCTGTCGGCTGCTTCCGGGGTGATTTAGGGTTAGATCTCTTCTTTCACCGACCCGCACTTCAGCATCTTATCGCCGTAATAGGGGTTACGTACCTCACGCTTGTCGCTGAGCCATGACGCGCCCTTGCCCTCAGCGGCCATCGGGCAGAACTGCACGAACGTTTTGGCGGGTTTAGTCGCTTTGGCCAGCGCAATCATGCTGGTCGATAAGCCTTCAAACGCTGCACGCTGCGTATCAACGTCGTCGGTCTTGCTGATGGCAGCGGCTTTGCTTTTGGCGGTAGCCAGTGCCTTTTTCTCGCTGGCAGCGAGTTTGGCGGCATCGACTTTACCCAGTGCGGCTACTAAGGTACTGGCCCCGGTTTTGGCTTTGGCCCCGTTAGTTGCCACCAGCGCATCTTTGACGCCGTAGTAGGCCGTCAGGGCCGGGGTAGTGTTCTGGGCCGCAGCGGTCAGCGAAACGGTCAGCGCAGTCATGGCTGCAAGCAGGAAACGAGCGGTTTTCATGGAAATATGACTTGTTGGTTTTAGTGAAAAATTGACAAATTCAGAAGCGCAGATTAGCTCACGCTGTAGTTGAGCATCATGCCGTCGTCTTCGTGTTCGAGGTTATGGCAGTGGAAAACAAACAGGCCGGGCGTGTTGAACTGCGTCAGAATCCGCACCCGCTCGCCGGGCATGACCAGGACCGTATCTTTCAGGCCCTTCTCGGTGGCGGTGAGGGCATTACGGCCTCCAGTGCGGCTCAGCACCTGAAAGAATGTACCGTGCAGGTGCATGGGGTGCGGCTCGTCGCCCGCGCTATTGTCGAACTCCCAGATTTCGGTGGCACCCAACTTTACCTGCTCATCCACCCGGTTCATGCTGTACACCTTTCCGTTGATGGTGTGCATCCCCTTCATGGCCCCCATGTTCATGCCGCTCATGGCTACCCCAATATTGAACGTGCGTGTTTGTGTAGCGGCACCGGCTGATAGCGTGGGAGCAGTACCCAGCGAAGCAGGCAGTCGAAACGGCTCGGCTTCTGTGCGGTTAACGACAAACCGAAGGATGTTGAAGCCCTGACGGCCCTGCGCGGAGGCACCACCGAATGGATTGCTCCGCAGAAAGACCTCCGTGCCGACCGTTGCTTTGGAGAAATCGACCAGCAGGTCGGCCCGCTCACCGGGAGCCAACAGCAGGGAGGTCACCGATTCGGGAGCCGCCAGCAGCCCCCCGTCGGTCCCGATAAGCCAGAATGGGCTATCGTTGCTCAGAGCCAGGTTGTACAGACGACCATTGGAGCCGTTGACGATTCGTAATCGGTAAAACCGGGTAGCGACGTTATGGAGGGCACCGGCCACGCCATTGACCGTCACGGTTTCCCCCATATACCCCATCATCACGTCGTTCATGGTGGGGGCGTAGGTGGGCGTACCGGTCGCATCTAAGCGTTTGTCCTGAATGACCAGCGGCAGTTCGTAGGCCCCTGAGGGTAGGCCAAGGGCTTTCTCGGCGGGTGTTTCGACGATAAACAAGCCCGCCAGCCCCTGATGCACCTGTTTGGCGGTTTTCTCGTGGGGGTGTGGGTGATACCACGCCATCGTAGCGGCCTGATTGAGCCGAAACGAATAGGTGAACGATTGTCCGGCGGCTACCATCTGCGTAGGATGACCATCCATTGCGGCCGGCACCAGCAGGCCATGCCAGTGGATGTTGGTTTTCTCGGTCAGATTATTCTGAAAGCGCAGACTGACGTCGGTACCGCTGCTTACCCGAATGGTAGGTCCCAGCACCCCTTCGCGGTAGCCCAGTACCCGACCAGCTTTTCCCTTAAGCATTGATTCGGTGGCGGCACGGGCCGACAGCGTGGTGGTGCCGTTTACGGTTTCGGGAAAGCGCAGGGGCGTGTCGAACGGTAGCTCGTTGATTGTTGGAGCCGTTTCGGCGGCATCCATGCCACTCATGTCGTGCGTGTTGCAGCCCGTCAGCAGGGCCTGACCACTCAACGTAGCGACCGTACCCAGCCCGAGGGTTCGGAGAAAGTGTTGCCGATTCATCAGAATAAAAAAGTTAGTGCTTGTGGGTGTGGCCGCTCTGAAAGCAGTGCAGTGCACAGGCCGTTCCCTTCAAGTTGTCGTGAACATTGCCAATCTTCTCCCCTTTAGCGTTGATAATGTCGCAGGTAGGCCCGTCCACATCGTTGACGGTAAACAAGAGTTGCCCCGTGGCATCGTAGTAGGTCTTACCATCTTTCCCCATACGCCCCATTTTTTTGCCAGTCCTGGCATCGACCAGATTGCCCTGACCGTCCACAAAGGCGAGCTTCTGCCCGTTGGCGTCTTTGATAATCTGATCTTTAGTGACCATACCGATGGTTTTACCACCGGCATCCCGGACTAACCCCTTGGCATCGATGGTCATGGGTTGCTTGTAGTTCGACTGCGCCACCAGCAGCATAGGCGTCAGCACCAGCAGGAAGAGTAGTGTCGTTCGCACGATGTTATTCTTGTGCATGAGATGGGTTGTTTTAAAGGGTTTAAAGTTTCTTTTCCCATTCGGCAATGAGCCGGTTGTTGAGCGTGACGTAGTCGTTGAACTTCTCTTTTCGGGCCGCTTCTGCCGACAGGCGAGCCGCATTGATAGCTTGTTTGTAGTCGCCAGCACGGGCCAGCAGCTTGGCCTGAAGGTGGAGGTAATTGAACGCGGGGTTCAAGGCCACAGCACGAGAAGCCCAGGCCAATGCCTGCTTCGTATCCTTTTCCTGATCGAAGTAATAAAGAGCCGCCTGGTAATACAGACCGGGCTTATCCTCCTTTTTGACATTGATACGGTTTAAAATTTCAGCCGTAATCCGGTCGTCTGCATTGCTGACTAAGGGGAAGCGTACCGACGTATTGGCCCAGAGTAGATACAGGTTGGCCTGGTTGCGGACGATGTCGCCTACCTCAATGGTGAACGACTCATAGAAGCGCTGCGAGGAGTCGGCTTTAACCACAAACCGCATGACATCATTTTTGGGGTCGTAGCCATCCAGCCCGTGCCCGCCTACATGGCTGTTAAGCACAACCGTCCATTCCATTCGGCCGGGAATGGTAAACAGGGAGTAGCTCCCGGCTGGCAGGGGTTTGCCCGCCAGCGTGACCGGGTCGGTCAGCGTCAGGATAGTCGCGTCGGATGCTCCCGTGCGCCACAGTTCACCATAAGGTACCAGTCCGCCGAAGATCACGCGCCCCCTCGCAGCGGGGCGGGAATAAGCAATGGTCAGGTCGGTAAAGCCGATTCGCTGCTTCACCGTAGCTGGAGGGCTGGGTTCCGGAAGATTCAGTTGCGCCTGAACAAACCGTGGGGAGATTAGCAGGGCCAGCAGGCAAAAGCCTACAAGAAGGGGTGTACGCATAAGAGTACAGTGCGCCTGAATGACCGCAGGCACTCGGTGTTAACAGGAGTTGATCGGGGAAGCAGGAGAACAGGGCTGGGACAAACTTGCCCACTATTGGCCCGAAAGCTGAAAGGATGTGCTGAACCAGAAATGGGCATACAGCAACACCAACGGCTCATCCTCGACCGTTACAAAGAGGGGTCAAGGATAAGTCGATTAGGAAAAAGGAGGCCTAAATCAGCCAGGTACAAAGGGAAATCTGCCGGAAACGCCCCGTTCGATGAAGCGGGGTTTCGGCCGCCGGCAGCGGAGGTTCAGCGTTGGGAACCACCAGGAGTGCTGCCAGCAGGAAATGAAAAGCAGAATTAGGTATAAATTCTGCTGTTACCGGAGCCGGGAGAGGGTGGTAATCGGCCACGAAGCTGCTTACATCGAGGTGTTCATAACTCAATGTCGTCTTGCAGCAGGCCTGCTTCTTCACGACCGGGCCACTGGGTGTCGTAGTCGACCCGTCTTCTGACTGACAGGGTTTAGGACACACCTTGGCAACTGTCAGCAGCGACTTCGAATGACCGCGCATCTGGCACCAGTGCTCCACCATACCAAAGCCCGTGCTGGTAAGCAGGACCAACAGGGCCAGCCAGCAACAGACGATACGGGTATAGAGGGGTGCTCTCATCAGGATACACGATTACGGGAACAAAGGTAGTGGCTTTCGTGAATAGATACTTTACAGGATTATTCGGGTGTATTACAAAATTTATGGAATAAGGTCAAATCCTGATTCTATGGCCTCGTCCTTTTAACCTATTGCAGACTACTCAGTTAAATCGAAAACCAACTTTTCTCAACGAATGGCAACGACCTTAGCACCTCAACAGTATCAGGCTTGTATTGAAGCCTGTCAGGACTGCGCGGTTTCCTGTGATGCCTGCGCCAACGCCTGCCTCCACGAGCAGGACGTACAGATGATGGCCCGCTGCATCGAACTGGACCGCGACTGTGCCAAACTATGTTACACAGCAGTTTCGTTTATGGCTTCGGGCAGTGGGTTTGCCCAGCAGGTCTGTGAACTGTGCGCCCAAATCTGCGAAGCCTGCGCCGAGGAGTGTGAAAAACACGCCGACCACATGGACCACTGCCGGCAGTGCGCCGAAGCGTGTCGGCGGTGCGCCGAGGCCTGCCGAGCTATGATGGGAATGTCGGCTTGACACGCAGGTATGAGTAAGGACTATAGAAGCCGTACCCCTGAAAAGTGTGCGGCTTCTATAATTCAGCTTTCTTTTTGACTCCCTGTTGCACAAGTTGTTTACGTACCTTTGCCGCCGTGAAGTGGCTCACTACCCTACTGGCCCTTTATCTGCTGGCCCTTTCGCTGTGGCCCTGTGCAGATGAACCCCTGCTTACCAGCGAGCAGGCCGGGTCGGCTGTGGTGTCGGCATTGGCTCACGACTCGGAGCGGTCTCAGCACCACGAACACGATACGTGCACGCCGTTCTGTACCTGCGCCTGCTGCGCCACGACGATTACCGTAGTCCCCCGCTTCCAGTACACCCCTTCCACCCCGGTCGAGACGCTATTGACCTTTGTCGCTGCATTTAGCGACGCGCCGGAACATCCCCTCGACCCAATTACGGCCATCTGGCAACCCCCCAAACACCGGGTCTGAACACCCTTCGCCGTTTGCGATGGACTGCTTTACTATGCCCTAACCAGCGTAGTTAGGCGGTCTGTGCGCGTTCGGCAGCTTCCTATTGTCCATTTGTTCAGACACGATCATGCTGGATCGACTCATCTATTTTTCCATTCAAAATAAGCTTATCATCGGGCTGTTCACCCTCGCGCTCGTCGTGTGGGGTGGCTATTCGCTGACCCGACTGCCCATCGATGCCCTGCCCGACATCACCAACAATCAGGTGCAGGTCATCACCCAAAGCCCGGCCCTGTCGGCCCCCGACGTAGAGCGGCTCATTAGCTTTCCCATCGAGCAGACAATGGCCACCCTGCCCGATCTGGTCGAGGTACGTTCCATTTCCCGCTTCGGTTTATCTGTCGTCACCATCGTTTTTACCGATGCGGTTGACGTACTAACAGCCCGCCAGCAGGTCTTTGAACGACTGCAACAGGCCCGCGCCCAGATACCAGCCGGTGCGGGCAACCCCGAACTGGCTCCCGTCACGACGGGGCTTGGCGAAATCTACCAGTACGTGATTCGGGCGAAACCCGGCTACGAAAAACGCTATAACGGTATGGAACTGCGCTCGATTCAGGACTGGATCGTTCGGCGGCAACTGTTGGGCACCAAGGGCGTGGCTGACGTAAGTAGTTTCGGGGGCCTGTTGAAACAGTACGAGGTGGCCGTCGATCCGCAGCGGCTCCGGGCGACCGGCGTAACGATGGACGAATTGTTCACCGCCCTCGAACGCAACAACCAGAACGCGGGCGGGGCTTACATCGACCGTCGGCCCAACGCCTACTTTATCCGCTCCGAAGGGCTAATCGGCACGTTAGGAGACATCGGCAAGATCGTCGTGCGCCGAACCGATGAGGGCGTACCCGTGCTGGTACGCGACGTGGCGCAAGTGCAGTTCGGCTCGGCGATTCGCTACGGAGCCATGACCCGAAACGACGAAGGCGAGGTCGTGGGGGCCATCGTGATGATGCTCAAGGGGGCCAATTCGTCCGAAGTGATCGGCAACGTCAAGGCCCGCATCGAGCAGATCAAAAAATCGCTGCCCGAAGGGGTTGAGATTCACGCCTTTTTAGACCGCACCAAACTCGTCAACCGCGCCATCGGTACCGTCGAGCGCAACCTCATCGAAGGTGCCCTGATCGTGGTGTTCGTGCTGGTGCTGATGCTGGGTAACTGGCGGGCGGGTTTGGTCGTCGCGTCGGTCATCCCTTTGTCGATGCTTTTTGCCGTCTCGATGATGAACCTCTTCGGCGTGTCGGGCAACCTGATGAGCTTAGGTGCCATCGACTTTGGGCTGATCGTGGACGGGGCCGTCATTATCGTCGAGGCCACCCTGCACCACATCGCCCTGAAGAACTATAGGCATAACCTGACCCAGGCCGAAATGGACGAAGAAGTGTATGAATCGGCCAGCCGCATCCGCTCGTCGGCAGCGTTCGGTGAAATCATCATCCTGATCGTCTATCTGCCCATTCTGGCCCTGGTCGGCATCGAGGGCAAGATGTTTCGCCCGATGGCCCAGACCGTCGCCTTTGCCATTGCCGGGGCCTTCATCCTTTCCCTGACCTACGTACCGATGGTGTCGGCCCTGTTGCTCAGCAAGAAACCTGTGCGTGAAGGAACCCGCACTATCTCCGACCGGATCATGGCCTTCTTCCACCGGCTCTACGACCCGGCTATCCGCTGGACATTAAACCACAAGGGTATCGTCGTCGGGCTGTCGGTCGCCCTGTTCGCCGTTTCGCTATTCGTCTTTAGCCGGTTAGGGGGCGAGTTCATTCCGCAATTGGACGAGGGCGATTTTGCGGTGGAAACCCGCGTGATGACCGGCTCCTCGCTGGCCCAATCGTCGGATGCCGCGTTACAGGCCGGACGGGTGCTCAAACAAAACTTCCCGGAAGTCATTGAGGTGGTCGGCAAAACCGGCGCGGGTGAGATTCCCACCGACCCCATGCCCATCGAAGCCACTGATCTGATGGTGATTCTGAAAGACCGCAGGGAATGGACTTCGGCCAACAGCCGGGAGGAATTGGCCGAAAAGATGCAGGCCAAATTAGAGCAGATACCGGGGGTGAGTTTCGGCTTTCTCCAACCCATTCAGATGCGCTTCAGCGAGTTGATGACGGGCGTCAAGCAGGACGTAGCCGTGAAGCTCTACGGCGAGGATTTGGGGATTCTGGCCGACTATGCCGCCCGCATTGGCCGGGTGGTCAGCACGGTGCCAGGGGCCAAAGACCTCTACGTCGAGCAGGTATCGGGGTTGTCGCAGATTGTGGTCAGGTTCGACCGGGATGCCCTGGCTCGCTTCGGGATGAGCATTGAGGAGGCCAATCGAAGTTTGCAGGCCGCCTTCGCGGGGGCCTCGGCGGGGCTGGTGTACGAAGGCGAACGACGCTATGACCTGGTGGTGCGGTTGCAGCAACAAAGCCGCCAACGACTTGAAGATGTGCAGAACCTATTGGTGACGACGGTTAATAATCAGGCAGTGCCGTTAGGTCAGATCGCCGACGTATCGTTTCAGAACAGCGTCAACCAGATTCAGCGCGAGAATGCCCAACGGCGCATTACGGTAGCCTTCAACGTGCGCGAACGTGACGTAGAAAGTGTCGTGCGCGAGTTGCAGCAGAAGTTGGACAGCCAGGTAAAGCTGCCCCCCGGCTACTACGTGACCTACGGCGGCCAGTTTCAGAACCTTCAGGAAGCCAAAGACCGCCTGAGCATCGCCGTACCCGTCGCCCTGGGACTGATTTTCCTCCTGCTGTTCTTCACCTTCGGCTCGGTACGGCAAAGCCTGCTGATCTTCTCGGCCATTCCGCTGTCGGCCATCGGGGGCGTAGTTGCCCTCTGGCTCCGGGATATGCCCTTTAGTATTTCGGCGGGCGTGGGCTTCATTGCTCTGTTTGGCGTAGCGGTGCTCAACGGCATCGTGCTGATCGGGGAGTTCAATCACCTCAAAGCAGGGGGCCTGGCTGATTTACGGACGATTATTCTGCAAGGCACGGCTACCCGGCTGCGGCCCGTGATGATGACCGCGCTGGTGGCTTCGCTCGGGTTTCTGCCGATGGCCTTGGCCCAGACCGCCGGGGCCGAAGTGCAACGCCCGCTGGCTACGGTCGTCATCGGTGGGCTGGTATCGGCTACGTTGCTGACCCTGCTGGTCCTGCCCTGCCTCTACTGGTGGGAGCAAACCCGCTGGGGCGCGAAGAAATCGGGCAACGTACCCCGCCCTGCGCCCGCGACGAGCTGGCTGCTGGTAGGTACGTTGCTGGGTGGACTTGGCCTGTCGGCCCAGGCGCAAACGCCCCCGACGGGCAACACGGGCAACCCAACGACCGGCCCGCTGACGCTCGAAGCGGCTTTGAACCAGGCAATTGCCAATAATGGGTCAAGCCGGGTGAGCAGCCTGAACATCGCTATCCAGCAAACCGCCCGGCGCACGGCCCGCGACATTGGCCGGACCGACGTATCGCTGGTGAGCGGGCAGTACAATTCGCTTAATTGGGATAACAACCTTACCATCTCCCAAAGTATTCCCAACGGCAAGCTGATCCGGGGGCTGGAACGACTGGCCGATGCAACCATCCGGGGGGGTGAATTACAACGCCAGTTGACCCAAACCGAGCTAAGGGCGCGGGTAAAAGGCACGTACCTGGAACTAACGTACCTCATTGAACGGCTCAACCTATTGGCCCGGCAGGATAGTCTGCTCGTCGCCTTTCGCCGGGCCACTGAAGTGCGGCAGCGCACCGGCGAGGGGACGGCACTCGAAGTAGCCACCGCCGACAACCTCATCGGCGAACTACGCAACCAACTGGCCCTGACCGAAGCCGACCGGCAAATTGCCCTGACAAGTCTGCAAACGCTGCTTAATACGACGAGTCCGTTAACGCTCCCGACCAGCCCGCTGGCACGTCGCCCACTACCGTTGCTGACCGATTCGGCCCTGGCCCAGAACCCGACCCTGGCTTTGCTGCGGCAGCAGGTGTTCATTGCCGGGGGGCAAATCGCCGTCGAGCAGGCCCGTTTACGGCCCGATTATTCGGTGGGCTACTTCAATCAGTCACTGATCGGTATGCAGAACATCGACGGGCAGGACCGGTATTTTGGCGCGGGAAGGCGGTTTCATGGGGTGCAGGTGGGCGTGGCGATTCCGCTGTTTCAGAAAGCTCAGCGCGCCCGCATCGAATCGGCCCGGCTGGGGCAGCAACTCGCCGAAGCCGCACTCGACTTTAACCAGCGGAATCTGCAAGGCAATTTGGCCGCCGTTGTGCAGGAGGTACGCAAGCAGCAGGCGAGCCTGACCTATTATGAGCAGACCGGCCTGCCCGTTGCCCGCCGACTGGCCGAGGGAGCCGAAAAGGCGTTCCGGGCCGGTGAAGCCGGTTATTTAGACTACAGCCAGGCCCTGACCCGCGCCTACCAGACGCAGTCGGGCTATTTAGATACGATCAATCAATACAATCAGGCGGTCGTCCAACTGGAGCAACTTCTGGGCCTGCCATAACCCCACTGAATCCATGATTTTCAGACGAAGTGTATCATTTATCGCCCTATTGTTCAGCTTACTGGCTGTACCGATGGCCTGCCAGCAGCGCACCGGCGACGCGGCAAAACCAACCGGGGAAGCCGAGCATCCCCACGAAGAAGGCCCGACGGATGTGGTCGAACTGACCGACGATCAGCGACGTATTGCCGCCATAGCAGTAGGCAGCGTCGAATACCGCAACCTCGGCCAGACGCTACAGGTCAATGGCCGATTGGCCGTGCCGGCTCAGAGCCAGGTGAACATCACGGCCCTGCAAGGCGGGTTTGTACGGGCCATCCCCCTGCTACCCGGCCAGCCCGTGCGGAAGGGGCAGGTCCTGGCCCGCATTGAAAACCCCGACCTGATCGGGGTGCAGCAGGAATACGCCGAAACCCACAGCCGCCTGACGTACCTCGAAGCCGAGTTTGCCCGCCAGCAGGAACTGAGCCGCGAGAACGTCAGTGCCCTGAAGGTGTTGCAGCAAACCACCGCCGATCTGAGGGCGACCCGCGCCCGCGTGACGGGGCTGGCCCAGCGCATCCGGCTGGTGGGCCTGTCGCCCCAGTCGGCATTAGCGGGAAAATTCAGTGCCGGCTACGTCGTTACCGCTCCCGTGGCGGGCGTCGTGACCGACGTACCCGCCGTGGCCGGGCAGTACGTGCAGCCCGCCGACGTGATTGCCCGCCTTACCAGCAGCCAGGGTTTGTATGCCGAACTGACGGTATTCGAAAAGGATTTGCCCCAGTTGCGCGAAGGCCAGCGGGTGAGCATCGTACTCAACAACGAAGGGGGCCGGGAGCGTTTGGGACGCATCAGCTTTATCAACCGGGCCATCGACGCAGACCGTTCCGTTCGGGTGGTTGTGCGGCTTGACCAATCCGATGCCCGGTTGGTGCCGAACACGTTTCTGAAAGCGAGTTTAGACCTCGGTAACAGCCGGGTTACGGCCCTGCCCGAAGGGGCCATCGTGTCGGCGGAGGGAAAAGATTACATCTTTATCGAGACCGACGATCAGGCAGCACATCACCACGAGGAAGGAGAAGCTGAACAGTCAGAGAAGGAAGAGCATGAAGCATCCGATCCACCGTCGCGGTTTAAACAAATACCCGTGCGCCGGGGCGTAACCGAAGGCGGCTATTCGCAGGTGACGTTGCCGGGCAATCTGGATATAGCGAAGTCACGGGTAGTGGTGAAGGGGGCCTACGCGCTGCTGTCGCAGCTCAAAGCGGCCAGTGGGGAAGAAGAAGGACACGCGCACTAAACAGACAGGACGATGGACAGTATTCTGATTGGTAGCCTGACCCTGAGCCTGCTTCACGCGCTGATTCCCAGCCATTGGCTCCCCTTCGTCACCATTGGGCAAACCGAACGGTGGAGCCTTCGGCAGACGTTGACGGTAACGACCATTGCGGGGCTGGCTCACACGATTAGCACGACGCTGCTGGGTGTACTGGTGAGCCTGGCGGGCTGGCAACTGGCCGAAAACTACCACGACCTCTCGGAGCGAGCCATACCGCTGTTGCTCCTGGCGTTAGGATTGTGGTATTTGATGCAACACCTGCGCCACCGCCACGTGCATGACCACATCGATACGGACACAGCGCGGAAAGCGCGTTCGTTTTCGGCCCTGCTACTCTCGCTGGGGCTGGCCATGTTTCTCTCGCCCTGTCTGGAAATCGAAGCGTACTTCCTCAGCGCGGGCGCGAAGGGCTGGTCGGCGGTACTGCTGGTAGCCCTGATCTATAACGTCGTCACGCTGTCGGGAATGCTGGTGATGGTCGCGATTGGTCGGCGGGGACTGCAACGGGTGAACCCCCACTGGTTCGAGCACTACGAAAACCTGATTACCGGCCTGACCCTCGTTGGGCTGGCGATTCTCAACTTTTTCATTGAATTCTAAGCGAAATGGCACACGACCATAGTCACGACCACGAGGGACACAATCACGACGACGTAGACCTCATTGAAGCAGGGACTACCCCCGCAGCCGACGCGGCCCCGGCTAAAGAAGGGCCGTTCCAAACGGTACGTACCTACGCTCCGGCTATCAGTAGTCTGGTGCTGCTGCTGGGCGGCATCGGGCTGGATCAATACGCGCCGGGCTGGTTTGGCGACCCCTGGCGACTCATCTGGTACGTCGTGGCGTACCTGCCCGTTGGCTGGCCGGTGCTGCGCCGGGCGTGGAGCAGCATTCGCCGGGGGGATGTCTTCACGGAATTTTTCCTGATGAGCGTCGCGACGCTCGGCGCGTTCGCTATTCGCGAATACCCCGAAGGCGTGGCCGTGATGCTGTTCTACACTATCGGCGAACTGTTTCAGGAAGCCGCCGTGCTGCGGGCGCGTCGCAGCATCAAAGCCCTGCTGGACGTGCGGCCCGACGAGGTAACGGTGCTTAGAAACGGCAACGCCCAGGTAGTGAAGGCCGCGACGGTGGCCGTCGGCGAGGTGATCCAGATCAGGCCGGGCGAGAAAGTCGGGCTGGATGGGACGATGCGCTCCGACTCGGGTACGTTCGATACGGCGGCTCTGACGGGCGAGAGCGTTCCGCGCACCATCGGGCGGGGCGAAGCGGTGCTGGCAGGCATGATCAACCGGCAATCGCTGGTGGAGATGGACGTAACGACTCCGTATCAGGATTCCAAGTTGTCGCGCATCCTGAAGCTGGTGCAGCAGGCGACAGGCCGCAAGGCGCAGACTCAGGAGTTTATCGCCCGCTTCGCCAAGATATACACGCCCATCATCTGTTTGCTGGCCGTGCTGATTACGGTACTACCGTATTTCTTCGTCGCCGACTACCGCTTGGCCGACTGGCTGTACCGGGGGCTGGTGTTTCTGGTGATCGGCTGTCCGTGTGCGCTGGTGATCTCCATTCCGCTGGGCTACTTCGGCGGTATCGGGGCGGGGTCGCGGCAGGGTATCCTGTTCAAAGGCTCGGTATTTTTGGACCTGATGACGCAGGTCAAAACCGTTGTCATGGACAAGACCGGTACGTTGACGAAGGGCGTGTTCCGGGTGCAGGAAGTCAACCCCGTTGGTATCGACGCGGGTACGCTGGCCCGGCTCACGGCGGCATTAGAAAGTAAATCAACCCACCCGGTCGCGACAGCGGTCATCGAGTACGCCCGTGTAAACGGGGATGATAACGCCTTCGGGAACGTACCCGTCGAAGCCGTCGAGGAGATTGCCGGGCATGGGCTAAAAGGACGCGTCGATGGGAAAGAAATGTTGGTGGGCAATGCCAAACTGCTCCGCAAGTTCGGGGTAGCGTTCGACGAGGCACTGACCCGGATTCCCTACACGGTGGTGATGACCGCCCTCGACGGGACATTTGCGGGCTACTTTACCATCGCCGACGAAGCCAAACCCGACGCTACCGACGCGGTCAAACGGCTGCAAGCCGAAGGCATTCGCACCGTGATGCTGTCGGGCGATAAGTCGGCTGTTGTCGAGATAGTGGCCAAACAGGTAGGCATTGACGAATGGCACGGCGATCTGTTACCCGAAGATAAGGTAGCCCAGGTAGAACGGCTCAAAGCAGAGCAAGCCGCTAACCCAAAGGCGAAGCGTCGCCCGGCGAAGCTGGCTTTCGTGGGTGATGGCGTAAACGACGCGCCGGTCGTGGCCCTGGCCGACGTGGGCATGGCGATGGGGGGCCTTGGCTCGGATGCCACTATCGAAACCGCCGATGTAATCATTCAGAACGACGAACCCTCTAAAATTGCTACGGCGGTGGAGATTGGCCGGGCCACGCGTCGAATTGTCTGGCAGAACATTACGCTCTCACTGGTAGTCAAAGCCATCGTGCTGGTGTTGGGAGCCGGGGGCGTAGCCACCATGTGGGAGGCTGTCTTCGCCGACGTAGGTGTGGCGATGCTGGCCATCCTGAACGCCGTGCGGGTGCAGAATCTGAAATTTGATGGAAAGTAGTTAACACACACCAGCCCTGTCCCTACAGGGCTGGCCTACCTACACACTCAATGGAGACGTACATCAAACCGAATTTATGGCTTATTTTTCTGTTATATGGCGGTATTGTACTGGTACTGCCCACCTACCGGGTGTGAAAGCAGACCGGCATCAACCCACTAACGTTTGGCAACACTGACTCGGCGCATGATTACGCAGGGCGGGTTTTCAAGGTACTGATGGGCCTGTTGCTGGGTACGATTCTGGTGTATTGCTTTACCGACGGGTATGGCTGGTTAACTCCGATTCGCTGGCTGGAGGGACCTAAGATCGGGGCAACCGGTGTTGGACTGGTCGCTTTGTCGCTGTTGTGGATTATGCTTGCCCAGCACCAGATGAATCAGTCGTGGCGCATCGGTATCGATGAGGCTCATCCAACCACGCTGGTTACCACCGGCATCTTTGCCTATTCCCGCAACCCAATCTTCCTGGGTATGCTGGTCGGCATTGGCGGGCTGTTTCTGGTGCTGCCCAATGCCGTTACGCTGTGCCTGTTGGGCGTGGGCTATGTGGTCATGCAATTACAGGTACGTCTGGAGGAGGAGTTTCTGGAACGACAGCACGGGGAAGCGTATCGGGCGTACCGAACCCAGACCCGGCGTTGGCTCTAATCAGCACGACTCAACGCAGCTTGTTTGGGGTGTTTTGCCGGTATCAGTACCGTTAAAGATGTCCAATGTATTCTGATTTTCAGATAATTAACAATAGAAAAAATGAAAACTACACTTTCTGTCCTGCTGCTTTCCCTGCTTCCCCTGTTGACCCAGGCCCACAGCTATTGGCTCGAACTGAAAGGTGCCGGTAAGGTGGGTGAACCCATGACGGTGCAATGCTACTTCGGTGAACTCGAAAATGGTCTGCGCGAAAAAGGTTCTGTTTTGAACGGTATCAAAGCTTTCACGGCCTCAGTGTTGCTGCCCGATGGCACCACCGAGCCGCTGACATTAATCCCCGCCGAGAACTGCTATCAGGTCCAGTTTACGCCTAAGCAGGCCGAATTGCAGCGTTGCTACAAATTCACCGAACAGGAATGCCACTTCGCCGATTGGTCGAAAATGCAAAAGGGTTAATCGAATACAGGTTGGGGCGCACCGCTTCAGCCTGTTTTTTGAAACATGGACGCTCCACCTGACTGATGGGTGAAGACAAAAGCGCAGTCCTTACTAACCCAAGATGTGCAACAATTTATTTACACGTACCCAGGATGTCTGGTTGTTTGGCAATTCGGCCAATAGCATATGGCCTTCATTATCAACACCAGATCAGGGTGACAGCGCATGGCGACCTCGTCAGGTGATGGATTGGGAAACCTTTTGGCGGAGAGCCAGCAAGGTCAATTGTATTCTGCCTAAGCGGCTGGTGCTCCTGGCGGATGCAAGTGCCCTGTCGCATGAAATCATCTTTCAGATTCAGCAGTACAGAGCGCAAAATGCCCTGTTTTCGCCGGTCATCCATTTTGATAAACCGGACTTGTGCAAGTTCATTCACACCTTCAATAGTGATCTGGCTGGGTACTGTGCGGCCACCGATACCAACGAAGAAATGGGGCGGCTTCTGAGGGCGGTATGCGCCGGAAAGCATTACTACAGTCCGGGCTTTTGCCAGATGGTGGAGGATTTGGGCTTTCCTATCGCGAGAGGAGACGATGATGAATACATAAAAAATTAAACAAAAAACTAATGAATCTATTAGTAACAACCGTGAAAAATAATCTTATTTGCACCGCAGGGGCTTGCTTACCAGGCCCTCTGCTATGCGAATATGGAACAGAAACCCAAACTTCTTTACGAAGACATCTACGGCCTCTTTGAATTTCGGGGCATCAAACAAGGCAAAATCGCCGAGGTGATGAAGATGTCTTACAACAATTGGTACAAAACCAAACAGAATCACCTACGCAATTTGAGTCTCAATGAAATAGGAGAATTGGCCATGTTCCTCGATTTACCACCCGAACAGGTGTTTAGTCTGTGTTTCGCTGTCTATAAACGAGCCTATCTTGAGGAACAAAATATGCCTTTACCCGAACCGTCTAAGGCGTAAACGTTCTGACCCGCTGGAAGCGGGTTTTTTTACGCCCATCTGGGTATAATCAAAGGGGATTGGGCGAAGATAAATAGGTAAATCAAAGAGGATTTATAAAGAGCAATTTATTGAAAATCAGAGTTTTATGTATATAAAGTAGGCTGTAAATTTAGGTAGTGAATCAGCGAACGACTTAACTAACCCCGCTGAGATTACGGCCCTTATGACTTGTTTTTGCAGCCCTGCCCGCGTTCGGTTAGCCATCGACAGCCGCATCAACCGCGACCTTATCGCTACGGCCCGAGAGCAGGGATTTGTGTTCAGCAACCCGCCCGAAGACTTCCTCATCAGGGAGCGCGTGGCCGTCGCCGACTTAGAAAATCCGGCCTTCATGTGTACGCCCGACGTAATGCACTGGTTGATGGGAAAGGCCATCGAAGCCACACTGTTTCAATTATATCTGTCCCGCCGAATGCGTCAATAAGCCCCCTACCCTACTTTAAACACCCTATTCATTCTGATATGACAAAGACTATGAACCCCTACGTACAAACCCTGTACGACCAAATTGGCCCTATGGCTTTCTCGATGATGGGAGCCAAACGTTTCCACGTCGATAACCGGGCAAACTCGTTAAGGTGGCAGATAGCCAACTCGAAAATCAAAAGTGTTACTGTTCGCTACGACATCACCAGCGATTTGTACGAAGTTTCGTTTCTAACTGAGACTGCTAAAACCATTTCCGAAATTGTCATCGAGCAGGTAGAAATAGGTCAGTTACACGCCACTATTGAGCGGATGACTGGATTACGGCTTTCTCTTTCCCGTGTGTATGCGTAACAGAATACTTATCTTTGAGTATGAGAGCACCCTACAGCGAACGCGCCAAAGCTATCCTGAATAATCCAGACACAGCCAAACAACTCACAGAATGGCTAAAAAGCGGTCAGACGACCGGCAAAATCCTGTACATAGATGAGCAACAGCAACCCAGAACTGTTATCGCGAGCCGTACTAATCGCCCCGAAGCTACGCACGGCGACGAGCCAAGACTGTTGACGTTATGGGAGCGAATCAAAGGATTTATGGCTGTCCTGCTTGGTGCTCTTGTCAATCCGTTTGGGTCGTGAGCGGTGCCTTTACGGCACCGTTTTTTTAATCAAGGGGTGCTGAAAATTTGCATTAACATAGTGGAGTTGAAAGTGTTATGTCTTTGATGGTGAATTAGTTATACTGTAATTGATTGGCTATTTTTATATCAGCAAACGGCCTGACGGTAGGGCCGTACAAAACAACAAAACTTGCTGATCGCCATGCGCAAAGCCAACATAAACAACCAACTTTTAACCACTGATTCTTGGGACACGATTTGCTTTCCCGTCAAGTCCGTTCCCGCCCGTGACATCCTGCCCGACCCCTACCGGGTCGTACCTACCGACCGGCAGCATTTTATCGTCGGCACCATGCCCAGCGAAGAACGCCAGATTTTTGCCGCCCAGTCGCCCCGCTATTCGCTCATTCCAAACGCAGTTATTCGCGATGCTGTTACAGAAGTGACGGGTATTGAGCAGCCCGTACATATCCGCTACAGCCGTAACGGTGAGTACTCGATTAATATCATTCTGCCCGACGAAACGACCGTAGGTCCTAACGACGTGATTCAGCGGCAACTGACGTTTACTAATTCGTACACGGGTAAGTCTCAGTTTACCATTCAGGGTACGGAGATGAAGCGGGTACGGGAGCAAAAGGTACGGGTAGCATTTTACCGTCAAATCTGTTCAAACGGTATGATGGGATGGGCCGACGAGTTCGTAAGCCTTGACCAGTACCTTGATTGGCTCGTGACGGGTCAAACGCCGGAGAAAGCCAAAGTAAAGGGCTTGGAATGGGTCTATGAAAGTGCCGAGACCTTACGAGCCTATCAGCACATCTTTACCCACCGGGGTATCAACCTGAATCAGTTCCGTGCCTTTCTGGTCAACTTTTTGCGCGACTTCCTACGCTACGCGCAGGACTGCCCCAGCCCTACGCAGGACGTGTTTAGCGTGATGCAGGACACCGCCGTAACCGACCGGCAGGAAGCCGCCCGACTGGTCCGTAAAGTGGGTGTTTCGCAAAAATTGGTTGATGCCGCTATGGAACGTATGGCCACCGAGGAATGCGTTTTAGGCTCCGGCCCCAACGCTTGGCTCCTGTACAACGGCGTAAACCACGCGCTATTCAATGGTAATTCGGGTCTGACGCTACCCGCCCGTTACGCCCTTGATGAAAAAGCCTTTCACGCCATAGCTGCCCACTACATTTTGTAGAAAGCAAGCTGACTGCCTTTAAGGGCAGTCAGTGAGGAACAAAGGGGTAGATTGTTTATAATTTTCAATGATTTCCAGACAATTATAACTTCAGAATTTTATCATCTAATACAGCTTAGTCAAGGATGGTTCTCGCCCAACTATCTTTCGACCAGATGGTCGCCGGGCAGGTCGCTCCTCGAAGAGGTTATTTGGTTACGAAATTTATAGAACTGTTCTTGTGCGAACTGGTACGTTTGCTTCGTGTCTATGATAGGGGCCGGGTACTCCTGACCGATCCGGCACCCAGCGGTCTGTTGTTCTAACGCTGGCATCGTCCATGGCTGGTGAATGTACCGCGTCGGGCAGGCAACCAGTTCAGGTACCCACTGCCGGATGAATTGCCCCTCAGGATCGTGTTCCTGTGATTGCTTGACGGGGTTATAAATTCGGACGGGCTGGCGATCACTGGCCAGAATTCCGGCCTGTAGCTGAAGCTGAGCATAGTGGATCCCCGGTTCAAAATCCGTGTACTGACGGGCTAAATGCCAGCCCCCTTCCTGCCAGTGCTGAAACAGATGGTGCGTCAGAAACGAAATCAGCAGGGCCCGCATTCTAAAGTTGACATAGCCCGTAGCAATCAGACACCGCATACAGGCATCAATTAGTGGATAACCTGTCTGACCCGTTTGCCAGGCCAAAAAATGCGCTGGGTTCACCTGCTTTTCAAGGGCATCGAAAGCGGAGTGCTTGTTCTCGAACTCGATGCGCTCATCGCGCTCAAAGAGTTGAATGAAATAACTTTGAGCACGCAGTCGGGAAATGAACAGGGCCGAAGGGCGAATGCCATTGCTGCCATTAGGGGGACGAACCGCCTGCTGGTAAGCCTGATATACCTGTCTTGCGCTTAGACAGCCCCAGGCCAGATAAGGCGACAGGCGGCTCCCACCCCGCCGACTCTCCAGCGGTTTGGAAATGGAGTTTTCGTACTGAGCAATCCGTTGGGCAAAGAAACTGGTCATATAACGGTGGGCGTTACGTTCTCCGCCAGGCTGAAACTGGGGGTCGGTCTGCTGCCAGTCATCAGGCAGGGCAGGCCCCCGCTCGACTTCGTACCAATTGGCGAGTAGCCGAACCGGTTGCCAGCGAGTAAGGTCAGGCTGTTGCTGGCACTGCTGCATGGTTCGGTCCCAATTTGCCTGAACGCCTACACCGGTTTTTAGCCCCCGCCGGACCGCATTGCTCTCATACTCCCGCCAGTCTAACCTATGCTGCTGGCAGAAACGAGCTACTATCTTATCGCGGTCATAGGTGATCCGCAGGCCGGTTTCCTGGTGAGAATACAGGGTATGAATGGTAAACTGACGATGTAAGGCGGTCAGCACGTCGATCACCTCTCGCTGAAACAGATAAACGGGAGCAGTATAGGTTATGGGCAGGTCCATCAATTGCCCGTTTAGATCTGTCAGCGATTCATAGACAAACCGCCAGTGCCGCATGGCGTAATTTGGGTCTGCCATGACCGACGGCTCGAAACAGTATAACAGCAATAGCGGTCGGCCCGATTGCTGACCGGCTTCGATGGCAGCTTTCAGCGGCTCGTGGTCACGTAAACGTAGGTCACGCTTGAACCAGAGGACATTGATACCGGAGGGCTTATTCATGACTGATACGGGCTGCTGAGAACAGAAAGCAGGTTGAGCGGAAGAACGGCAATGCACCTCAGGCCGCCTGTGTCAGTCCTTTCAAAACATGTTCTTGGTAGTATTCGCACAGATGGGTTAGTGGGCATTCCTCGCAGTGGGGCTTGCGGGCTACGCATACTTTCATGCCGTGTTGAATCAGCCATTCGTGGGCGTGGCGTTTGAACTCAGCGGGCGTAATCTGGTTGAGTTGATCGGCTGTGGCGTTGGCAGTGGTGGCCTTTACCATGCCCAGCCGATTGACAACCCGAAATACGTGCGTATCGACGGCGATGGCTGGCTGCTCAAACACAAAATTCAGCATGATGTCAGCGCACTTACGACCAATGCCGCTCAAGGTCAGCAACTCCTCCTTCGTTTGAGGAATCTGTCCGTGGTACTGGTCGATGATTTGAGCAGCCATCGTTTTCAGATTTTTCGCTTTCCGGTTGTAGTGAGCCACCGACTGGATGCGGTGAACCAGTTCCTGCTCATCCATATCGCGTAGCTGCTCGAACGTATGTACCGTCTCATAAAGTGCTAAAGCCGCTTTAATAGTCCGTTTCGAGGTCGTCATAGTCGATAATGCCACCGATACTAAACTCCGGAAAGGTGTGTCTGAGAGTCCATTAGTCATCCACTCATCGTCGGTTTGATCGAAGGTTGTGTAAGTATGGCTCAGAATTTGGTAAGCTTCTGTAAGTTGATCGGATTTCATATAACTATTGATTTTTATCTAAATATATAACACACTGACACTTTTATTTGTTTTGTCAGTGTGTTATATATTTTGTTTTGTCTATCATGAACCGTCGAACCGGCAGTATCTTCGACTAATCATTGCATATAATGGCTAAACCTGATGTGAAAGAACCCAACCTGCGCACGGTCATTTTGGAGCAGGCGACCAAACTGTTCAAGCTGTTTGGATATAACAAACTGGTAATGGACGATATCGCCCGGGCGGTGGGCAAGAGTCGCAGCACACTATACTTGTATTTCAAGGACAAAGAGGAAATCTTTTCCACCATCGCCGAGGGAGAAATCAAGCTATACCTGCACGAACTGATCAGCGATTTGCCCAATCACCCGACAGCCGCCGACCAGCTACGGGCATATTTTCGTATAAAGTTTGATTTCCGTCACGCTAAGGCTACCGAATTTTTGACCATGACGCGGGAGGGCTATCCTGAACTGCTGGCCAAGATGCGCCTGCACACTGACCCACCAGAAATTGCCCACTTAACTGGCATTATCCGCTTCGGCGTAGCCAACGGCGAATTCGAGCCTTTGACTGATATGCAGATTGAGCTGATGGCCAATATGATGGTCAGTGCGCTGCATGGAATTGCAAACGACCTAACAGCACAGCCCGAAACCTCCGATGTAGTTTCAGTGCATTCGTTACTACAACTACTATTTGTCAGCGGTCTGGAAAAAAGGACTTAGCGTAACTACATTCAACATTAAATTATCGATCAACAATTGATTGTAACCTCCTATCCTTTTCGCTCTTTGAAGACAATCCCGAACTCTGCTACCTCGCAATCGACCAATAGCTGAATGTCTTCTTTCACCCGGCGGTAGTTGTCCTGAAGCAACTGGGTCTTGAACACCTGACGCATGGCCGGCGTCGTGTCGGCTGGTTCAACGCCGTACACGTCCCGTATGATGCTGTCAAGGTCCAGCATGGGCGGTAGCTGATGAGCTTTTTTCATTTGCTGCTCTTCCACACCTATGAATGCTTTAAACGTTTTCAGGTCGAACTCTTCGCCGAAGTTGTCGACGAACTGCCCCACAAACTCGCCCTGCTTTAGGCGCGAAATCTTGGCCGCCGGGATCATCTCTGTGAGTTGCTGCGATACGTTGATGGTCGTATCGTTTTTCGAGTACGTAATCGACTCTTTGGTTTGATTGGTTTTGCCAAACCGGCGCGAAAGTTTCTCGGCCGTTTCGTACACGACCGTACCAGCAAACACATTTGCCCCCAGGTTCATGATGACTTTGGCTTCTTTCTCTCCATAATCGCGGGTCAACTGCTCAAAATCTTGGATGCCCAGCCAGGTGGCCACCTTGTTGGAGCGGGCCGTGGCGATGAGCAAGTCCAACCCTTTCAGAAACATCGTGGGTAGTTCGTCCCAAAACAGGGCCGATTTCAGTCGCCCTTTCCGGTTGACCAGCTTCATGAGCCGGGCGGTGTAAAGCGAAAACGCTGTGCCGTATATGGCAGTACGTTCGGGGTTATTGCCCGTACACAAAATCTTGGGGTCGTTGGGGTTGTTAATGTCGAGCGTGAAGTCGGAGCCGGTCATTACCCAATACAGCGTCGGCGATGAAAGGCGGGCCATCGGAATCCGCACTGACGAAATCTGTCCTTCCAACTGCTCCATCGCGCCCCCGTCGCGGGCATCGATGAACGGTCTGACGTAAATCTCGACTTCGGGGTAACGCTCCATGAGCGCGAACGTCTCGTCGTACCGCCGGTTAATGAACTCCAGCGTGTGGGGGAAGGTGCAGCATTTAGATAGCCGGGCGTAGGTGGCCAGCCTTTGCGGGTTTTGCTGGTTGGCGGGTTTGGCTTCCTCCACGGCACAAAGACCCCGATACTTCAGGCTGACAGTCCGCAGATACCAGAGCACCGACGTCAGGAAGTTGATGGCCGATTCTGGGAAAAATTCACCCTGCTTCTGCGCCCACGTCCGGTTCAGGTTGAGCATGACCGTCTGAGCCGCTTCGTAGGCATCCATCACGTCGGTCATGCCGTCGGCGTCGATGGGGTTACAGCGGTGCGAATACTCGATGTCATCGAAGTTCAGTACGTAGAACTTTGGAATGAGCGGATCGTTCCGGTGTTTGCGGTCAGCTAATTGGTCGGCAGGTGTCCAGGCGTAGGTGTTTTCAGCAATAGTCTTGCGGTAGGCGTTGTAAGCTTCCAGCGTCAGGTCTGGAAACTTGAAGTCATACACGTAGGTCACGTACCCCTTGTACATACTCTGCCAAAGTGCCTGAATCAAGATTGCAAATGTCTTCCCCGACCCCTGAAGGCCCAGCACAATCACCGAGCGGAACGGATTGACGATGTTGACCAATCCCCGTCGCCATGCTCCTTTGTAGGCATATAGGGTCTGGAAGTGAATGGAAAATTCATTCTGCACCAGCGTTTCATTCTGCGGAAACTCCTCGTTGGTGTCGTTGAAGATGTCGTTCGGACTGCGGGTAAACAGAATCCGCGAGAGATACTGCCCGCCTTTTATCAACTGCATGGTGCCGGCCAGCGTCAGGCCGATGTACAGCACGTCCACAGCCAGTGGAGCGACAAGGGCTTTGGCGTAAAGCAACGGCACAGAACCCAGGAACAGCAACAACCCGACCGAAGCATAGCGCAATACCTGGTGCCGACCAATCGAGGGGTCGATTTTCCCTTTCGAGCCGATGGCGTACAGAAACAGTAGTAGCAGCACCAGTGCTTTAGTAATCAGCGGATTTTTGAACAATTCCAACCGTTCGTTTAATATAGATAGACCGCTATAAAAATATTCCTGTAGCCAGCTATTTGAATAGACAACTTCATAGCAATACCATAAGCAGTGCAAAATCAGTAGTCCGATAGCTGCAATGATGAAGAGTTCGACGGTTTGGGTGTGTCCCTCCCGTTCCTTGTTGGTCATTTCGGGCATGATAAATTAGCGTGTTTGGGTACGTTGTTGCTGTTGGTAATGGGCCACAAAGCGGATGGCCAGCGTGAGGTAATCGGCAGGATTTACCGCCCGATGATGCTTCAGGACGCAGTAATGAAGATGCACCCCGGTGGCCCGGCCCGTACTACCCGTTATGCCGAGCGTTTCGCCGATCACTACCCACTGACCAGCCCGCACCGAGGTCAAAGCCAGGTGACCATACACGGTTTGGTAGGAGTTGCCGTGGTCAATTTTTACGTAACGCCCCAGCGTGCTACTATAGCCGACCGTAGCCACCAAGCCCGAAGCCGCCGAGCGAACGTATTGATGTGGCCCGGCAATGTCGATACCATCGTGGTGGCGCAGGGTATGCAGAGTAGGATGCTCCCGTAGCCCAAAACCCGACGAAACCCGATTGCCCGACCAATCACCCAGTGGAGGCAGGCATGGAATCCGCTGCGCTCTTTCCGGTGAAGCAAAGAACAGTTTAGAAAAGGCAGTCACCACCTGCTCCGACGTGGCCTCCCCCACCCACTGATCCAGCCAATGCGGGTGAGTCGATTCCGATATTGTATGGGCCGCAAACAGGTCTATTTCTCTACTCTGATTTATTGCCGTTGGGTAATTCGACCCACTCAGCGTCAAGCTAATAACAGCCCCAATTAGGCCGTTTCTATGCAGTCCATAACGTATTCTTCTCTTTGCCATCGGGCAAAATTAAACCGCAAAACGCCAAAATATTTAATTAATTAAAGTAAATTCGATAAAAAATTAAACTAAAGCAATGAAAAAAAGTAATGAAGCTGTTTGCCCGCTATCACACGAGCAGGCCAGTCGGCTGGTTCAGCTTTTCGCCCCGTCGTTCGATGCCTGCTTAGCCCAGGCAGCAGACAAGGCGGGAAGACCGGTGGTATGGCAACCGGTGCTGACGGACATCCACGAACAGGTTGTCCACGCGCTTAGTCCGGTACTAATCGAGAATCGGCAACAGCCCGGTGAGGTCTCCCCTACCCTATCGTTGACGCTGCTCCCCCCACCCACCAGAGATACCCGGTTGCAGCCGGTGCCGGGACAACCCCTTGCCCCCGACTCGCTCACGCCCACCGTTAAAACCAGCCTTTGATGCCCATGCAGTATCTGGAACAACTGGAAGTACGATGGGGGCGCGAGCGCATTCATCAGGCGATTCAACCGCTGTTTATCGGTGATGGCGAAGAGCCGGGCGACCTGCCAATCACCGTTCTGAATGCGTCGGTCAACGACCCGGAGCTTTGGCAGCATCTCACCGACGAGGAGCGCGAACGGCTGTATCTGGCCTTTATGGAGCTTCAATATGACCTCTCCGAACTGGCTACCGATCTGCACCGGGCCAACGAACCTGATCTGGGTGGTTTTGAACTGACAACCCCGTAACCCCTTTCCGTTATGAAGCAAAAAGCACAGAACCGTGCCACCCGCGAGCAGTTGGCTATTCTACGCCAGTTAAATAAAGCCGGGGTACGTTACGTAGCATTTGGCGATTACGCCATGAACGCCATCGACCCGGCCCGTGCCATTGGCAACGTGCAGCTCTGGGTCGAGCCGACAAAAGCCAACTTCGAGCGACTCGACAAAGCCATTCAGGAGGTCTATGGTCCGCGCGTACTTACCCGTACCAAGCCCGAGTTGACAGAAAACCCTCAACCGCGAAAGATGCTCACGCTCGGCGACGGTCCGCAGAAGGTAGGGCTTTACCCTGCCATCAACGGCTTTACGCCGGATCAGTTTGGCGAACTGTTTTCGCGGGCGCAGACGAACCGGGCCGCGCTGATCACCAACCGGGGCAAGCTGGACGGTTCGGTGGCGTATCGCCAATTGGCCGTCCCCGACCTATACCAGAACGTGCGCGAATCCACGGCCTACCACAAAGCGTGGAACATTCAGACGCTGGAGAAGTATGCCGACGATTACCGTATCGACCTGACCCCGGTCCGGCCCTCGTCGGCGACACAAACGGCCCAGGAATCGGCCAAAGCTTCCCCCACGAATCGGGAAGCGACGATTACGCCAGCCCAAAATGCCCAGAAGGAGCCGCAGCCGACACCAAAGCCCCGTGGTGAAAAGTTGGTGCGGGATTTCGATGCCATCAAGCGCGAGCTGGATCTGGAAGTGGTGCTGCAAGATTACGGCTTCGTGCTCGATGCCAAGAAGTCGAAACCGAGCGACGAGTGGCTCATTTATGAGCGGGGCGAGAAAGGGTCGAAGGAACGGCTGGCCGTTTATACCGGCGACAAGTACGGGCAAAAGATGTTTGTCGACATGAACGATCAGCGGGGCTGGCGGGGCGACGTGATCAAGTTTCTGGAACGAGTCGAAAACGGCATTTACCGGAACGTTTTTAAGGCTGTCGACCGTATCATGTCCTCCGCCGACTACGTACTCGAAAAGAGCGTTACGTCTCCCCTGAAGCAGGTAAAGGAAAGCCTGATCGACACGAAGCTTCGGGAAAAAGACCTGCACAATCGGTACGCCATCGCGCCCCTGACCGACACCCGCTATCTGGAAGGACGCTCGCTTCATAAAGACGTACTCTTTTCGCCGGAGTTCAACGGCCGCATTCACAACATTGCTTACACGACGGAGAAGGGCACCACGCATCGTAATACCTCCTTCCCGATGTACGCCCAGGATGGTCACCTGGTGTCGATGGACATTCGTAACGAACGCTTCAAGTCGTTCCCTTCCGGGGAGCGCGGGGAAGCCATGTGGCACTCTAACCGGTTCTACGAATTGAAAGCCCCATTGGCCATGCATGATAAACCTGACCTTCCTGCCGGTACTGTCGGTACGGTCGTTCGGCTCAGCCCCGAAACGGTTTCGTTCAATTTTGTGCAGGAGGGAAAGCCGCAGCAGGTGCAGTTACCGCTCGAAACCGCCCGCCCGGCCTTCAAGGAGGTGCCCGCCCAGCGCATCCTTGTCGCTGAGTCTGCCATTGATGCGATGTCGTTCAAGCAACTCAACCCTGAAGCCGAGGGCGAACGTCGGTTCTACATGGCGACGGGCGGGCAACCTGGTAGCCGACAGATGGGCTTTATCCAGAAAGTGCTCGACCGCAACCCGCAGGCGCAGTTTGTGATCGCGCAGGATGGCGACAACGCCGGTCTTCGGTTCGCCATCAACTACCTCGCTCTGCAACACCCCGCTGCCGACCCGGCCCTGCGCGTCAAACCGGACATTGCCTATTCGGGGCCGAACCTCCCTCCTAACCCACTGGCTAACGTGCTCGGGCCAAAGTTTGCCTTCGACCCTGAGATAAAAACATTCAGCGACGTGCTGAAGCGGTTCGACGTACCCGACGGCAACCTGTCAGAAGGGCATAAACTGGCCATCAACCACCAGGCCCGCTTTAAAGAGATCATGCCTGACGACTACGTCAAGGTTTCGGTCGAGATGGTGCAGTCGGTAATTCCGGCGTTCACGTATGCCAGGGCTTACGGCATTCCGATGCCGGAAGAGGCCGGAAAACTGGCTCAGTCGGAATATATGCAGATGAAGGTGGGTAACGAGTTTCGGGTGGCGCGGGAACGAGCCATGATTTCGCCCGACGAAATGGAGCAGCGCATTCAACACCATAAGGATGCCAAGTTGGAAAAGGATTTGTATTCGGGCGTGAACAAGTTGGAACTGGAGCTACGGCAACCCCTGTCGCCCGGTGGGGCTGGTGCCGACATCGCGGGCGGCAGAAACGAAGCGTTCCTCCATCGTTTCATGGACGAGATGAATCGCTTTACCAAGCAGTTCAACTACAACAATGACCCGAACGACAAGGAAAAGCGAGTGCAGGAGTTTCAGCGCGAAACCTTGGTCGATCCTGATCAGGGTCAGGCTGTAACCCGCACCCGGATTCACTTCCCCAACGACGGTCGACTGCTGGTGAAGGCACTCACGCTGCTTACCGACGAAATCAACAACCGACAGGGGCAGTCGCTCTATCACGTTGTGCGACCCACCCGGCAGCAGAAAGACTTCAACGACATCCTGCAAAACCGCCAGGGCGAGGCTCTGCCCGATTCGAGTCCGCTGAAGATGGGAGCTCCGCCCCTCATCAAACCTCACACGGAGATAAAGGCGGAACAGACCGCTCAACGCGAAACGGTTCAATCTGCTTCGGAATCAGCCCGCACGTACAAAGCAAAACTGTGATAATGTCTCCGATTTGGGCAAGGCCGCTCCGGTCTTGCCCGAACCAAATTCTTTAACCGATGACCTCCTCCCCTACTCACCCTGATATGGATACACTTTGCCCCGACCGGCCCAGGGCTGCTCCGACCAATAAGTTTTATTCATCGAATCCGTATTGGAGTCGTGGCCCCAAGCCATCCGCCGAGACAGAACAGGCCAAACCCTCGAAGGAAGTACCCTCACTCCCGGTTTCGCAAACCGATGACCTGCCTCCCCACTTGATTGCCGGTCTGCTGGAAGCTATTGAAAAAATGGGTCAGACGCAGCAGGAGCAATTGACACGCCACCTTACTGAGTGGCTACCCCAGGTTCCGGCAACCCTTACCCCTGCCCTTGAGCAGCATCTCGATAAGTTGGTCCCGAAGGTGGTCAGGGTAGAGCAGCCGGGGTCGGCGTTGCTTAAACTGGTGCGTTACCTAACGGGGGGGATAGCTGTCGCTGGTCTGCTGGTTGGTGGATTGGTCTTTGTCTCGCTGCAAACCCGTCAGCAGCGTGACACGTATGCCGCTGGCTACTGGCAGCACCGGTACGTGTCGGCTCAAACTGCCGTAGCCCGAACCGCTCCGTTGCAACGACTGCTGTCAGATGCCGATTCGCTTTACCAGTCTCCTTCCTTCAACGCTGAGTTGCAGCGGCTGGAAAGCATCCTCGATACGCGCAAGCAGCAGTACCAATTGTACTTACGCGAACAGGAGCTTACCCACTCAGGCCGACCATAAGGTTTACCTTAATTAAGCCATTAGCTGAATAGCCGACTACTTTTATAGTCGGCTATTTGAATAATCAAGGGGTTCTGAAACAGTTCAGGCAGAAAGCAGCCGAATCAAACGGGTTCACAAAGTGCTGTGTATCAGTAGTTAAGTAGTTGACTATTCAGATAGTTGGCTATCTTTGTAATGTTGAAACCGCGAACGCTTGGCCGGTGTAAGCCCAGGCACCAACCCCTTTTTTACGCTATACAGGTATGAAATCCTATCAGCAAGAGACCGTCAACAAACATGGTGAAACTGTAATCTCGGACATCTTCCGCTACATCGAGGGTGAGCCGAAGCAGTACCGCTACAACTCACAAACCGGACAGTTCAACATCGACGGGGACACCCCCGTTTTGGACAAATCGGGTAAGCCCATCAAGGAGTTTACGTTTCAGCCGTTTGTGTTCCGCATTTTCGAGGACGGGCTGTTTAACCGGAACCGCGAAGCGTGGGCCGAACTGTTCTTTATCGACGCGCTGAATTGCGTATCGAGCATCATGTTCAACGGCACTACGCTTACCGAGTTGCGGGGCGTGATGAAAAAGCTCATCTACGAAGGGAACGAACCGCTGAACCTTTGCGACGTGGTGCTGACCATCCGCCCGGAGAAACTAACCAGCAAAAACGACCCTACAAAGTCGTGGTTCATTGGCCGGTTCAGCTACCAGCTTGCCGACCCCGAAAGTGTGCAGCAACTTGCGGAGTACGCGGCAGACTGCCCCATCTACCGGCGCGATACGCTGAAACACACGGCGAACTACTTCAGTTTTTCGGAGACGTTCGCTTTACCCTCAACAGACGTAGTACCCGTTACGTTAAACGCAGGAGAACTGCCCCAAGCAGAGGTTGAAGCCGTGGAAGTCGTCTAAATTTATTTAGGTAGTCAGCTATTTAGATAACTGACTACCTATTTATTCAACTAATAATTCGCTATTTCTGCCTGATTCTATGCAAGTGCTTACACCAGACAATTACCGTCAGTTTCCCGCTTTTTCCAATTCCGACCTGACCGAGTACGAGCGGTTTCTGTTGGGCGAACCCAACCGAAAACCCGTTAAGGCGTTTGCCGAAGGGTCAGCTTTTCACCAGTTGTTATTGGAGCCGCGCAGTACCCGACCGTTCGAGGGAGCCATCGACCGGGAGCGATTGGGCAAAATGGCAAAGGCAATTCGCGATACCCGGTTTGGTCGATGGGCGTTACAATGGGGACAGAAAGAACAGCCCCACTTGTTTCGCGATAAGGTCACGGGCTTACTCTGTAAATGCCAGACGGATATTCGATTGCGGCACGGGTTGATCGTCGACGTGAAGACTACCCGCGCCCGGACGTATCGCCAATTCATCGAGTGCTGTGAGCAGTACCAATACGACCGTCAAGCGGCCTTTTATTTAGATGGTTTGAAGGCTCGGCGGTTTGTCTTTCTGGGCGTTCAGAAAGCGGAGCCTTTCCAGGTCTTCTATTTCGAGCCGACCGCCGATGCTATTGGCCGGGCTTTCATTCAGGAGGGCCGGGAACGCTACCAACGTTTACTGTCATTACTGGCTCGGTCTGAGTTCCGCCCCTCCGCCTGGACACCGCAGGATAAACCGGGCATCTCGATACCGGTAGGCCACCGGATAACGCAGAACAGCTACCCGCCTATTTATCAATTTCGCTAATTAACTTGACAGATAGATGAGTACTCATCTACTCAACTATCTGGCAAGTTCTCATTAATGCCGTGATGAATCGGAACGAACCTAAACCACCTGAAGGTAATTACCGCCGGGCAAAACTGACGGTGTCGTTGGGGCCGCTAATGCCAGCCGGTAGGGTAGGGTGGCTGTCTGATGAAGTCGAAACTCTCGATGCTGATGGCAGGCCCATGTTTCGATTTATCTCGGCCACAAACCACGACCTCGTTTTCAAAGTGTACGCTGAGGAGGTAGTCATCGAGTAAATAATCAAGGGGTAGGGGCTAAGCACTGTTCAAATCAAGCGGGTTGTAAAAGGCTGACAGATAGAAAGTTAGATAGATAAATAGCTGAATAGTTGGCTATCTTTATAGTGTAGAACTATTCAGCTATTTATGACGCGCTATACAACCGGTAGGCCGGAGCGGCCCCGCACTCGTCCGGCTCAGGCCCGGCCCGTGGTCATCGTTGCCAATCAATATACCCTGTTCGGACACCCCGGTCTTATACCTCCGACGCGGGGAGAACGCAAACCCGGTGAGACCACCGAACGCCGGAGCAGCGCAAGCCCGGCAACACTGTTGATCCTCGATGAACAGATTGAGCTACGGCCTATAGCGGAGCCATCCGTATTTAGCCTTTGCGCGGAAACGTTCACCCTACCCACTGGCAACGCGGCCAAACTACGGGCCAATGTTGCCGCCATCGAAACCCTAAAACGAATAAGCGGTGAGTCAGCGCAAGGAAGCACCAGACAAGCCACGCCCGACGAACAGCGGTTACTATCGCTTTATACGGGTTGGGGTGGTTTATCGCAGGTCTGGAAAAACGACGTTTACGAGCAGTGGCAACACGCGCAGACCGACCCCGCCCAAGCCCTTGACGAATCGGTAAACCGGTGGGGCGGTCAGTACGGACGTACCCGCCAGCGGTTGGCCGAGTTGTTAACCCCCGCCGAACAGCGAGCCGCCGAAGCATCGACGCTCAATGCTTTCTACACGGCCCCGCACGTCGTAGCGGCCATGTGGCAGGCTATCGAAGGGTTTGGCTTTACAGGCGGTCGCATTCTGGAACCAGCCGCAGGTATCGGGTATTTTATCGGTCTAATGCCCCCGGCACTACGGGAGCGGTCGGTATGGGTAGCGGTCGAGAAAGACCGGCTATCGGGGCAAATCTTGCAGCAGCTTTACCCGGAGGTCGAAACCCACGTTTGCGGTCTGGAAGAAACCAAATTGCAGGCGGGTAGCTTTGATTTGGTCATTGGCAACGTACCGTTTGGATCGTACACGGTGTACGACCGCCACCACGCCGAACTAAAGGGTTTTCCCATTCATAACTATTTCATTGGCCGGGCCGCGCAGTTGGTGAAGCCGGGCGGTATTGTCGCGCTCATTACCTCAATGGGTACGCTCGATGCAGCAAGCCCGGAGTTCCGCCAGTTCCTGACGGTCGAAGCCAACGCCGAACTGTTGGGAGCCATCCGCTTACCGTCGAATGCGTTTGAAGCCAACGCCGGAACGCAGGTAACGACCGACGTTTTGTTTTTGCGGAATCGTACCCCCGTTGCCGCAGTGCCGGACAACCGACCGTTTGCGGCTTATCCGTTTGAACGTACCGTTACGCTCAGAGCCGATGCAACCGACCAAGATACGGTCAGGACGTTGGCGGTAAATGAGTATTACCACGCCTACCCCGCTATGCTATTGGGCGAAATGCGCTTTGCCGACGAGGTGAATAAGGGTGGACTGTACCGGGCCGACCAGCCCACGCTACACCTCGCAGACCCCGCCACGTTGCCGCAACGCTTGGCCGAAGCCCTTAACCAATTGCCAAAAGGTATTTTGGACAACCAACCCGCAGCGCAGGCCCATAAGACAGCCGAAACCAAACAGACTACCGATCAACGGTTTACCGAATCGGTAACGGTTCGGGGCAAGCGATACAGCCAAACGCTCGTCATTGCTCAATACGAGCGGGTGAAGCGGGCATTTAACCAGCTTCGGAAGGCGGAGCAAGAGGGTAGGGGAGAGGTGGAGACCGACGCCCTACGGGTGGAGTTGAACCAGTCTTACGCCTTATTTACACGCTATTTCGGTACGCTCAACCGAAACCGGGCTTTGTCGTTTCTGGAAGATTACGACCCGCAGTTTGCCAGTGTTCAGGCGTTAGAAGTGGTGAGCCGCACCGCACCAGACCGGAACACCGGAACACAGTCCAACCCGAAAACAGCCACCTCGTACACCATCGACAAAGCCGATATTTTTCGGCAACGGGTGTACCCGGCAGCGCACACCCCGGAGCGGGTAGAATCGTTGGCCGACGCGCTACGGTTGTCTATTGGCTTGTACGGTTGTGTGAATGCCGAGCAGATAGGCGCATGGATGAGCCAACCCGCCCCGGAGGTAAAACAGACGTTGTTGGCCGCTGAATTGGCCTATCAAAACCCAACGTCGGGCCGGTTAGAGGACAGGGATACGTACCTATCGGGCAACGTTAGAAAGAAATTGGCCGCAGCAGCCGAGGCCGTTAAAGCAGATGCACAGTACGCGGTGAATGAACGGGCGTTAGCGGCTGTTGTTCCGGCCACCATTCCCGCCCCGCTTATCTCGTTCCGGTTGGGTTCGGTCTGGATTCCTACCAACATCATCGAGCAGTTTATCAGTCAGACTCTGCAAACCAATTGCGTAACGGTACGCTATAACCACCGGGTAGGCCAGTACGAAATTGACGGGATGGGTAACGTTTCATCGGTTCAAAATCGCTCCTTGGGTACGTCGCGCCGAACGGCTATCCAACTCATCGAAGCCGCTTTGCAACAGCGCACGGTGGTAGTGACCAAAACCATTATCGACGCGGAGGGTAAAGAGAAATCCGTAAAAGACGTAGAAGCCACCAGCCAGGCGGTACAGGCGCAGGAAGCCTTAAACGACCTGTTCATTGACTTTGTGCGCGACCACCACAGCGCAGCCATCGAGCCGGTTTACAATGAATTGTACAACAGCTACGTACACAAAACCTACCGGGAACCAGCCCTACGGCAATACCCCGGCGCATCGCCTGACGTTCAATTACGCTTACACCAGTTCCGGGGCGTGGAGCGCATCAAAGAGCAGGACACTTTGTTAGCCCACGCCGTGGGCAGTGGTAAAACCTTTACCATGATAACGGCGGCAATGGAGTTGAAGCGGTTAGGATTGGCCCACAAACCGATGATTGTAGTACAAAACTCGACACTCAACGACTTTGCCAGCGCATGGCGCAGGTTGTACCCCGCAGCCCTGATTTACATACCGCAGCCCGCCGACCTTGAAGCCAGCAACCGCAAACGGTTTTTGCAACGTATCGCGACCAACAACTTTGACGGGGTGCTGATACCGCAGAGTTTCCTAAAACTTATTCCCGACGACCCCGCCAGCGAGGAAGAATTTATTCAGGAAGAAATAGAGCGCATAGCCTACACCCTTGCCGTAGCCGAGCGGCAGGGCCGCCAGAAACCCATGTCGGTAAAGCGGCTGAACGAATTAAAGTTACGATTGGTAAACCGGCGAATCCGGCAGGCCGGCCGCAAAAAAGACGAAATGCTGACGTTTGACCAGTTGGGTATTGATGCTCTGTTTTTGGACGAGGCCCACCGCTACAAACGGTTAGGCTTTTTCACCGCCCGGCAGAATGTTAAAGGCATTGATTCGGCGGGTAGTGAGGACGCGCTAAGTGCGTTGTTCAAGTGCCGCACGGTGCAGGCACGGCGGGGCCGGGTAGTCCTGGCAACCGGTACGCCCATCAGTAACACAATGGCCGAAGCATGGACGACTTTACGCTTTATTGCCCCCGACCGGCTAAACCGCGCTATGCTGTCCACGTTTGACCAGTTCGCCGGAGCGTTCGGCAGCGTAATTCAGTCGTTTGAACTGACCGCAACGGGCAACTTTAAAGCGGTGGAGCGGTTCGCCAAGTTCGTAAACGTGCAGCAGCTTTCGGAACTCTACCGCGCTCATGTTGACGTGGTGCTGAATGAAGACGTTATCGAGTTTCAACGGGATGCTACGTTGCCGACGCTTAAAAACGGGCAACACACGCGGATTATCTTACCGCAGACCCAGGGCGTAACCGACGAACTGAACAGCATTAAAGCAACCCTGCGCTGGTTTGAAAACCTGACCGGAGCCGAAAAGCGCGACAACTCGCACGTACCCTTAGTCTGCTTTGGGCAGGCCCGCAAAGCTACCATTGATTTACGACTACTCGACGCGGCTAACCCGGACGAGGACGGGTCTAAGTGTAACCGGGTGGTAACAGAAATCTTGCGTCTTTACTACCAGTCGGCCACGTATCGCGGTACGCAATTGGTCTTTGCCGATACTTACCAAAGTCCCTCCCTACGCGGTTGGTTAGACGAGGAGGGAACAGAGCGTAAAGGCCCGCGTTTCAACCTGTTTGAGGACATACGGGCCAAACTCATCACGGAAGGCGTACCGGCTGATGAAATCGCCATCGTACCCGCCGAAGCTGATAAGCGCGAACCCCTGTTTGCCAAAGTCAGAACGGGAGAGGTTCGGGTATTGCTCGGCACGTCGGAGCGGGCGGGCGTGGGTGTAAACGTACAGGAACGCTTAGTAGCGGTTCACCACATGGACGCCCCCAACCGACCAACAGATTTTGAGCAGCGTAATGGGCGGCTTATCCGGCAGGGCAACTTACACGCAGTTTGGGGCATCCCGGTTGAAGTGCTGACCTACGGCGTAGAAAAAACACTCGACGCGACCGCCTACGGACGGTTGGCGATTAAGCAAAAGTTTATCAATCAGGTTTTAAAGGGCCACATTGCCGACGACCAAATGGCCGACATCAGCGCAGACGATGATTTTGCCGCCATGTCGTTCGACCAGATGATGGCTACGTTATCCGGCTCCCAATACGCTCTATTGTACACGACCCGCCAGCTTGAATTATCGCGAGTGCAGCAAGCCCGTAAAAACTGGCAGCGCGGGTTAATGGATGCCCAATGGCAGGTAGAAAACGCCCAACGGTTCATCCAGAAACACCGCCCAATGTTGGCCGGATTGGAAGAGGAAGCCGCCCACTTACAGCAGCACTTTAACACACCATACGCCGTGATGAGCGTAACCGTGAACGGCACGACCTACGGCGAAAAGTGGGGCGAAGCCGTACAGCACCTGATAGAGCAGGTTAAAGGACTGGCAAAACGCCGGGTTAATGAACCCAGAACATTAATCGTTAACGGGCTTGCATTAACCCTGACCGGGGAGCGGTCGCAGGAACTAATAGGCGGAATGCCGCCCAGCGAGTTTTTACCCGGTCAGGCCGTTGTACGGTACGAGTGGGGGCAAAGCCTTTCGGGTGTAGTCGGTTCATCGAACGGGCTGTTTTCCTCGCTGAAAGCCGCCGTAGCCCGTGCCTACGAAGCCCCTGCCCAACTTTTGCGCGAACTGGAACGCGCCCGGCTCATCGAGCAGGAGTTTAGCCGTAAACTATCGCAACCCTTCCGACAGGAAGCCGACCTACACCGCTTAGAAACGGAGGTCGCCGACCTCAAACGCCGGATGGAAATCGAAGGCGAACCAGAGCCAGCCGCCGAGGTTGCTGTTTAGTTCACTCACCGCGCCGATTTCTCCGGGAGTCGGCGCGGTGAGAAAGAAATCAAAGGGGTACGTCGGGAGAACGCCCTGCGGGCCACCTCCCGACGAACGCGCCGGGCAGCATCTTCCGGTGCGCGCCCTCACCGCTTCGCGGTCGGTTGCTCCCCGCAAGACCCTGCCCTGATGGCGCGATAATCAAAGGGGTAGGAGTAAGTAGTTGACTATTCAGATAACTGAATAGTCAACTATTAAATCAAGGGGTAGGGTTGGAAACGCCCTTCGGGCCATTCCAACCCTGGCGCGTCGGTCAGCACCTTTGGGGTACTCCCTCACCACTCCGTGGCCGGTCGCACCCCAAAGGCCCTGCCCTCCTGCCGCGCGAATCAAAGGGGAAATGGAAAGGCAATAAAAAAATCATACGGGCATTAAAAGCCCCCTCATCCGTAGGTGGGTAGGCTGCGGTCAAAATCGTCGACTTCTTCTTCCGTTAGCAGATTGAGCAGCACGGCCTGCACGTCGGCGGGTTTTTCGGCGATGGCTTCCCGGAACAAGCTGGCATAGGAACGGCCGGTTTCGCGCTGTAGCTCCAGCGTCGTGGCCCGCGCTTGCTCGAATTCCTCGCAAAGTGAATCATCGCTGAGTAGGCGATTCAAAAGCTGCCGGTCAAGGGAAAGTCGAAAGCCAGTGGAAGGGCTACCTTCTTGCGCATCGGTGGCGGGTGCCTGTTCTGATTGATCATCAGGTTGAGATGGGGGAGGGGCCGGGGCAAAGGTGGGGTCGTCTAATTCCGGCTCCTGATCGGTTGGGGTTTCGGGCACTGCCGTGGGTGGTTGCTCAATAGGTACGTTGGGTGTTGGTTTACCACCCCGATTAAACACAATCAGCTCGCTACGGTGGTATGAAGCCATCGGCACAGCCACATCGACGGGAGTCTTACCGGCTGTAGCCTGAAAGAAGGACATAAGGGTGGGCGTTGGGCGGGTTGCTTTTTTGGTCTTACCCCGACCCGTGAACCAAAGAACCAACCCCGCCCAGATGAGTAGAGCTACTGTCGCCAACACGATGAAGGTGCTGGTAGAGATAACGAGGAACATAAATTATGGGTTTGTCGCCCCTCCGTCTCTCTTGACGAATTGGGCAAGGGTGTTGAGAAAAGTTTCGTCTGATTGTTGCGCCACCGCCTGATCGTGCAGGAAGCAGAAGTAGGCGGTCATAGTTAGTTTGACCCGGTGCTTCAACATGAGATAGCCAGCTATCTGAATATATTCCTCGCGCATGGCATCATCCAGATAGACAATCTTGACTCCGGTTTGGGGAGACGGCTCCCGTTTCTTCGGCGAAGTCGGTGGCCGGACGGTTTGCTTACGCGGGGTTGAATCCGACTTAAATTTATTGCCTTTCGATACTTCTGTAGTTGGCTGGTCAGGCGAAGGAGTGACCTCGGCCAGGGTAGGGGAGGACGTTGGTGAAGAAGTATCTGGTTCAGCAGGCTTTGCGGGCTCTGCTTCCTGATGCACGAAATCCCGGTAGCGGTTTGCTTTCTGCCGTAGGCTATCGACTGCACCACCCAGAGCCGGGGCTTGCGGGTGGTGGCGGCCTAATGGCGTTGCAGAGTCTTCTTCGCTTTTGGCCGGAGTAGGCCGACGGTATTTGTCGAGATCCATTAGCGATTAGCGATTGCTGAAACAGGCAGTAGCGAATTGATTTCCTGAATGAGGCCAACGATGTCCTGTAAGTACTGAGCCTCCCGCCATTCGGCTGGTTTTGTATCTTCCTTTCGCCGGACATACCGCCCTGCCGGCATGAGCACGGGCGACGCTATGGTCGTCAGCATCTTTGCTCTGTCGAAGCCGGCATCGGCATCGTTAAGCCGCGTTCGGAGGAAAGAAACCGGCATCACCTCGTTTCGGAACACCCCGGACAGATAGGCTTCCAATGCATCGGCCCGTCGATTGAAAGTGAACTTGTACTTGTTCCAAAAACACCGGATAGTTAGGTAGTCAGGTAGCTGCCTATTCATTACATAATCCAGAATAGCCCCGACGTACTGAATGGAAGCCGTTACGTCAACCTGCTGCGTCGTGAACGGCACCAATAGTATATCGGTCTCGGCAAGGGCGCGAAGAATCCCGGCGTTGAACTGCCCGCCCATATCCAGGAAGATGTAGTCGAAGTCTGCACGTACCCGGTTCATATCCAATTCCTGGAGTGCCGAGAAGGGTAGGGCATGAATGGCATAGTGCTCCGCTACCCCGTGCTGTCGGTTGTTGCGGTACCGTTCAAAAGCCGCCTGATCATTGGCACTGGAGTAAGGTTGCGCCATCTGCATTAGCTCGGTTGTAGAAAGAGCATGATAGGTTTGGGCCAATGTAGATTGGGTGGCCAACTCTTCCTCCCGCAAATCAGAGATGGAGTGCTGGGGTGGGTCGCAGTCGAACACGATGATACGCTGCTTGTCGACATACGCTAAATACGAAGCTATGATGGCCGTGAGCGTGGACTTGCCCATGCCTCCTTTGGACGTGTGAATGGCTATAATCTTCCCGGTCATTCTATTTAAATTGTGTAAAAAATTACACAAAATAAAATAATAAATTACATATTTGCAACTCATACAACTGAAACAACTTGGTTGGTTTGAATGGGTAAGTTGCAAGGGGTGTACAAGACAACCTGGTTGGTAAAAGCAACGCCTGCACCCAAGCCAGCCGAATTGCAAGCGTTGCAAAAGATGTACGGGGCAACCGAGTTGACCGATGCAACCAAACTTGAGGTGTGTAGCAAGCTATGTTTTTGTATATACAGGAGTCTTGAATGGCAGGCAAGCAGAAGGAAGGCGGGGTAGGGGTCAGGCCGGAGAAATCATCCGAGACGAAATCAACGGGCGTATTCGTGCGGCTCTCACCGCAGGAGCGAAAAGCCCTTAAAACGCTCAGTCAGCAATCGGGTATCAGTGTGTCGCAGCTATTGCGAACAGGAGCATTGGGGCAGTTAGATCAACTGCCCCGGCTTCGCCAACTGCCGCCCGAAGTCACGGCTCAATTGGGAAAACTGGACAGGCTCACAACGGCACTTTGGTATATCAGTCAGCGAGCCGCAGAAGATTCGGTCTATGCTCAGGACATCCGGGCTGTCGTGTACGAAGTGGGCGAGATTGCGGGGCAGGTGAGGCAGTACTGCCAGTCGAACATGGCCCGGTACACCACCGTTGCCCAACTTGATAAGCTCATAGCAGAAGGGCAGCAGCTAACCCTGTCCGAAGTGCTTGAGCAGTTGCAAAAAATCAGCGATAGCTTTAACCCGCATCCCAAAAAATGATAGGGAAAGTAGCCCGGTTTGGCTCCAGCTTTTTGGGCGCCATGCAGTACTGTTATTACGAAACCCGCGCCAATCACAGCCTCGACCGTACCCGAATCCGGGGTGAGTTGCTCTTTGTGCAACACGTCGGCGTAACTATTGTCAGCGACGAGAAGTTACGAACCGAGAACAAGCAGCGGCTGAACCTGGAACAAATGGCTACGGCCATGCAGTCGGTGGCCAGCCTGAACGACCGGGTACGTAAACCGGTATGGCACCAAAGTTTTTCGTTTCCGCCCGGTGAGTGCCCCTCAGCCGACATCATGGTGAAAATCTGCGAGTCGTTCGCCCGCACATTTGGGATGGAGAATAACCCAATGGTAGCCTTCCGGCATCGGGATCGGGAACACGAACACTTTCATATCATCGCCAGCCGGGTAGACGGAACCGGTAGGAACACCGCCCAAACCAGCTTTAACTTTCGGGAGGTCGGGCGGTTCTGCCGGGCGATAGAGGAGCGGCACGGCCTAACGCCCGGCGCACCAATGGCGATAGAAGGCCATAAAGCACAAACGCTCAAAACACCAATTGGGCAGGTGCAGCCTGGAGTAGCTAAACCAGCGCAGTCCGACGAACCCGTGCAGGCTTCAAGAAGCTATAAACGTCAGGGTCTATGAATGCATTTTTAAGCAATAGTTGTATATTTGACTATTCAACTATTTAGGTAGCTTATGGGAGCCGAACACAAACAATCAGGTAGCAAAATTCTCGATGGACGAGGAAACGACGATGTTCAATTCGTCTTTGTGCAGCAGGAGTCGGTATCGGTGTATGAGGTCAAGGACAGTATGGGCGAAGTCGTCAGCATCGTCATTGCTGAGGGCATCGATAACCCGGAGCGGTTCCAGGCCCGGCCTGTGGCTGAGCAGGACGCGATGAAGATGCTGGCTCTGGATGAATATTATGGTGGTGCAGATTGGGAGGGGTGAATGATAGTTGACAGATCTGAAAGAAGAAGTCACCATCTGCATCTCAACACGGGATTGTATGTACCAAGCCTATTTTATACTTTCGACAATTAACTATAGATTTAAGGTATGGTTGTAGAGCCACCTGTTGTTGAGATTCATTTACCTGATCATCAAATTTTACAGGGAAATGCAAAGAATTTAGATGTTTTGTCTTTGCAATTTCCTGTTCAGGGTTTTGATGTAATTCTAACGTCCCCGCCGTACTGGAAACGTCGAGATTACGAACACGATGAACAACTCGGTCAGGAAGATACACCTGATGAGTATATAGAGGTGTTATCTGATACAGTAGCACTCTGGGCACGCTGGTTGGCTCCTCATGCTTCAGTATTTATTAACTTGGCGGATACGCATCATAACGGGTTTCTGGTCGGTACTCCGATTCTTTTCGAGTTGGCGATGAGGGAGAAGGGGTGGAGGGTTGCCCATCGGATAATTTGGAGTAAACCTAGCAGTGTGCCGACAGCCTCACCGCGCCGACTAGCCAGTCGTCACGAAACTGTTCTTCAACTGGTTCCACCCAGAAAGAAGGCAACAGAGACGTATTACTTTGACCGGTTTGCTCTAAACGACCGTATACCGGAGGCCGAAATTGGCGATGTCTGGCACGTAGCACCGAGCCGGGGTCAAAGTGGACACGTAGCTCCTTTTCCTAAAGAATTAGCCCGGCGAATTCTGTTATTGGCTTGTCCTGAGCGGGTCTGTGAACAGTGTGGCAAACCTCATCAGCGGCAAGTGGAACCGTCGCCAGCTCTTAACCCGAACCGCAAACAAGCCCGGCGAGCCATCGAACTTTTTCAAGAACATAACTTAACCGAAGACCACTTAGCTGCTATTCGTGCCGTTGGTATTTCCGATGTCGGAATGGGTAAAAAACTGCAAAATGGATCAGGCAAAAATTCGCCCCGAGTCCAGCAATTGGCCGACGAAGCCAAGCAGGCTTTAGGTGGGTACTTCCGTGAATTTACGTTCGCACTGAAGCAGCACGTTGGTTGGGAAAGCTGTGGTTGTAGCGAAACCACACGACCCGGATGGCTGCTAGACCCCTTCGCCGGTTCCAATACGTCGTTGCTGGCAGCAAGAGAGTTAGGCTTCAGAGCCGTTGGTGTCGATTTAACCCCTCATCCACTTTAATACGTCCATGCCTGTTTTTCAGAAGAAGGTTCTTTCGGCATTTATCCGAAATGGCTGTAAACGACGGCTTCGTCTCAGCATGTACCCAACCGACGATGCACGTAAAGAGAATGGAATGCCCGAAACGCAGAAAGCGCGTGCAGGAGTTGGAATAGCCGGTCAGTTGGGCTACAATTGGCAAGAGGAAAAAGTCGATGAATTAGTCGATGTGTTTGGAGCCGACAGTGTTATACAAGTAAAAGGTGGCCCGAAGAATCGGGCGCAACCTCAGGATTTGAGACCAATTATAGACGCTGGTTTAAGGCCGCACCAATTCATCGTTGAAGCGAAATACACCGCAGACACAGTCGCGTTCCGGCAAGGTATGGGGGTGGTGGCGTTGGTCGATGAACGAGGCAATCCACTAGATTTCAGCTTCAACCATGCTGATCTAATACAGGTCTTGCCTCCTCGTTCAGAGGCTGACCTTGATGAGAAAGCAGTATATGGGTGGGCCCTAGCTCCAGACGGCTCGCTTACTCAATTAGCAGATACTGACAATCGCTTACGACTCCGGGTTATCGACATTAAACTGGCTTCGGAACCCGGCGCACATTACTTCGCCGAAGTGGTTTACTATGCCCTGACGTTAGCGGGATGGTTACAGGAGCAGAACCTGACAGACCGGCTTGTTGTGGTAGCTGCTTCTGCCGTTTGGCCAGGTAGCTACGACGCTTCGGCGGTCATGCAGGCCCGGTATAAACTGACACAGCAAGGCATCCCAGTTTCATTGGCAAATCTGGCCAAGGCCGTGGAAGACGACATTGAGTTGGCCCCGTTCGATACGTTCGTGGCCCGTTTACGACGTTTTTTTACCGACGTACTTCCTGAAGTATTAGCTACGCCCTGGCAGCAACTGCCTTGGCACGTTGATTATGGATGTAGCGGCTGCGAATTTATGGGATACCCCTGGCCGTTGGAAGATGGGAGTATCAGCTATAATTATCTATGGTGCTGGCCTGAAGCGCGTCGTACCGGTCATACATCACAGGTTATCAACTTGACGCAGGGAAACAGAAAACAGTTAGGTACCCCTACTGTAGTTGAGTTGGCGCAGTTTCAACCCGACCACGAGTTTTTTCGGCGGACACCCTCCTTACGGGCTCAGCGGGAACGCTTTCCCGGACGAGCAGCGGCTTTGCTGCACGACACGGTTTCAGTATTGCCCAACTCTGGCTCTGATGCGCTCATGCCGAGATGGCCCGACTTGCACGTCTATGTATTTCTCGATTATGACTTAGCCAGTGCTATAACTGTTACGTTTGGTTTGCGTGCTTTCTGGCTCGAACCCTATAGCGTTTTAAACGCGGACGATAGACACAAAATACGTTGGAACGAGCGGGAGAAAGACGGATATACAGAGGTTTTCGTTGTCGATACGCGCGATTTGAACCGTGAACGCACCGAGTTTCTAAATTTTCTACGAGCCTTACGAGGTATACTTGAGGAAGTCCGCCGTTCCGATACGGATGACATCGCAGCAGGTCGCCGGAATGACCCCACCGATCCTGACCGCATACCGAAGCGTTCAACATATCAGATTTTTCTATGGGACGACGCACAACGTCGGCAATTACAACGAGTTGCCGGGCGGCACTTGGCCGCTATTTTGGCCGACCAAACTATTCGTGAATTAGCTTGGCTATTTCCTCCTCCTGAACTGTTAGTTAACCACGACGAAGCATCCGTGCGAAGTCCATTTACGCTTGTTGGACAGGTTGTACACAATACTATCGCTGTTAATTTGCCGCATCACTACACCTTAGCCGGGGTAGCTCAACAGTATCATACGCCAGAATTTACTCCGCCCGAAATCTTTACACTCTATCAAGACCCATTGAGCGATTTAATTCCGGCTGAGCGAATTCATGAATTGTGGACTCGCCGGGGACAGTGGAAACGAGTGATGGCGAATATTGAACAGGCGACCAAGAACAAACTCCTTGCGCTGGGCGTAGTTGTCACGCGGTTAGAACGAGACCTGAGAGATGACTTGCTGCCTGCTCGTTTGGCTGCTCCTGAGCTGACCAATCGGGCACCTCGCGGTTTAACAAATCTGCCCCCATTCAGCACGTTGCTTTATGAGTTTACGCGGCTAAACGCGGCCTTGCAGGATTTGGAATCTTACGCCATACGCGCCATGCCTGCTCATGAGCGGGAAGCTAAGTTTAAATCGGCGTACCTGCCCGTTCGGTTAGAAGGTAAAGAACGTACCGATGCGTTGAGCCAACTAAGCGAAACGGCTGGTAAGAATTTGCAGACGAGTACGGGGCTTTGGGTGTACCGACTGGGCGATGACTCACGAGATATTAACGTTCGTCCGGGCGATATTGGCTTTGCATTATCTCCGCGTAGCCGTCCTGATTTTCTGGTTCAGTTTCCAAAGCGTTTGTGCGAACCCGATTATAAAGTTGAAGGAACAGGAGAACTTAACACTATTGCAGATGCAGGCTTAACAAGTGTAACAGTTGAAGCAATTGATCGACAACACAAGCTAATTGCCTTAAGATTAGATGGCCATGCATACTTAACTCGCGTTGATGACCCCGCGCGAGGTAATCAGCGTGTCAGATACACTATAGAAGAGGCTGGTTTGATTGATCTCTCTTCAGATGTGATGCTAGATCCGGTCGAGAAAGATCATTTAACTAAAAAAGTTAAGTTTACACTTACCGGCATAGGCTACCCGAAATTAGCGGAGGCACAGGACAATGCTACAATTCGTGTCGCTTTGGGATTGCCCCCCGTCGCCCCAAAGGCTACTAACGATTATGATCCGCTTACGCCCGCAGCCCGCTTTCTATGGGATGGGTCATCTTTAGCTTCTACTGCTATTGTCCGTGATGTTGCCGCCGTGAGGCCAGCCGTGGAACGTGTGCTTGAGACAAAAGGTCGAAATTTAAATGATTGGCAGTGGACCGCCTGGCGGACCTCACTCACGACGCAGTTAAGTTTAATTTGGGGTCCTCCTGGCACGGGTAAAAGTCAGACATTACGCGCCATCATTGTTGCAGCCTTACTCGATGCTCATTCGCGAAATATCCCTTTGAGGATTCTGATCTCGGCGAATGGCTACTCAGCCATTGACAACGTGTTGCTTGACTTGCCGGATTTGCTAAACGCGGTACTGCCCAACGTACCTGTGCATATGGTCCGACTGCAGGGTGGCACTAAGGAAACGCCCGCAAATCTACCTGCTGAAATACAGCCATTGGTTCCGTTGCAATTACAAGCCCCGCCAGAAGTACAGCAACTTCAGGACGAATTGACTACACCGACAGGACTAACTGTCGTCGCCGGAATCCCACACCAAATTCATAATCTGGGAGTGAGCACAAAGTACAAATCGGCTCCCACCCGAAACAAACAGGATGCTCGTCCAATGATGACGCAACGGCAGTGGTTTGACTTGGTCATCATTGACGAAGCTTCGCAGATGGATGTGGCATCAGCGACGTTGGTTCTGTCGAAGGCAACGGACGAGGGAGCCTACATTTTAGCAGGGGATGATTTACAACTGCCTCCCATCCACCAGGCTGAAGCCCCGACGCACCTGGAGCGCTACGTCGGTTCTATTTTTGAATACACACGGCATGTACAGGGAGTAGAACCATTGCCGCTGAACTGGAACTACCGCTCAAACGCTACGCTTGTTGAGTTCATCCGCACGGCAGGGTACGATTCTCGCCTACGCGCATTCAGCCCCGATCTGCGTCTTAACTTACCTGCCCTACCTGATATTCAGCCTGTAAATTGGCCCGGTGAGTTGGTGTGGACATCCGGTTGGGGGCAACTGCTCGACCCAGCTTACCCCACGACAGCTTTTGTGTACGACGATGATGCTTCGGGACAGGTAAACGACTTTGAAGCCGATACAATTGCGGCTATGGTATTTTTACTGCGGGGACGTTTAAGAAGTCAACTTCTCCACGAGCTTCTTCCTGATAACAGCGAGAAACCTGTTACAGATGAAGTGTACGAATCTGGCACCGAATTTTGGGATAAAGCAATTGGCATCGTAACACCTCACCGGGCACAAATGAGCCGAATTGTTACTCGTTTGCAAGAGCTTTTCCCCAATGATAAGCCGGAGAAAATCCGGGGAGCCGTCGATACTGTAGAGAGGTTTCAAGGCCAACAGCGCGACGTAATTTTTGCTTCATTTGGGATTGGTGACCCTGATTTAATTCGCTCAGAAGACGAGTTTCTGTACAATCTCCGACGCTTTAATGTGTTGGCTTCGCGAGCGAGAGCCAAGCTAATTTTGCTGGCTACTCAACCTTTAATTGACCATTTATCGGACGATGCTAAGGTACTTGAGGAATCCAGGCTACTCAAACGGTTTGTCGAGTCGTTCTGCGCTCCATTCGGCCAATTTGAGCTTCCGTATGGGATACAAAACACTGATGAGAGAAAGACAGGATACCTGTATCGCAGATAAACCATGAAGCCTCGCGGTTGACTACCCGCGAGGCTTACACTACAAGTGTAGTAAAGTATTCACCGCCCATGCAACCGCCAGCCCACGCTAACCAACGTGTAGAACGACTGCATACCTGATTTGGGTAACCACCGTTGGCGGATGCTCAGAATCACCGGGGCAAACTCCGTTTCGACACCTGCTTCGGCCCCCACTATAAACCTGCCGCCCGATGGCATCGTCGCGCAAATCGAATCGGACATCATTGGGCTTGATGAAGCAGGTACTGTTTCATAGGTAGCGATTGGCTGAAAAGAGCCGCGCACGAATCGGGTACGGTAGGCATTACGCCATAGGTTAAATTCGTATCCCCAGCCAATGCTGACTTGCCGAAGCTGACCCGCCGAGGTCATGTCTGTTCCAATGATTGGCTTCTGCATATAGCTGGCTGTCGCCTTCCAGGCGTTGTACTGCCGGTTGTAGCAGCCCGTCGAGATAAGGCCCTGTATGCCCAATTGATGATGGGCCGAGAACCCATCAACCACGCCCCCCTGTATCTCCACAAAACGTTGCCCTTTGAGGTGCGTCTGGGCGTGAGTTTCAGCCGAGAGCACGCAGGTGAACAGCAGTAAAAAAATAGGTTTGGTCATGGCTTAGAAAGGTTTGGCTAAGAGGAGTACGTCGGCTTCGACCTGAAAGCGGAGGTGGCGACCACCCTGCTTTTCATACAGTTCAACCTCCATCACTTTGTCTTCGGTGAGCGTCGTCATGGGCAGGGCGTACACCACTTGCTGCTCCGTTTTGGCCCGGAGTAGTTTCGGTTCCACCGGGTAGCGGCCGTAGGGCTTTAGCTCGACTTCCTGAGCCGCCATGCGCTTGAGCTTCTCTTTGTCGCGGACGTAGAACTTCACAAAATCAACTTCATAATCAAGCTGACTGTCGTTGCGGAGGTTGAATTGCAGATACATCACTTTGTCGGCAACGTAGATGCCCGTCAGCAGGTTGGTAAGCCGCATCGACGAGGCCCCGATGTTACGCATGAACGGCTTGCGCTCCAGCACCCGCTCACAATAGTTCTGTAAGTCAGCTTCCGCCACCGGCACCCCATCCGTTGCTGATACGGACTGTACGAACGTAATGGCCGCAGCTCGGTTGATGCCCAGCGACCGGCTGGTGTAATCGTCGGCCATGACGTTGTTGGCCATGTTAATATTCAAAATCTCCGGTTCTTCCTGGTAGCGGATCAGAAAGGAGAAAAATCCACCGTCTTCGGTAATCACAGTCATGTTGGTTTCCTTGCCTGAATCGGCCTGACAAAACACCGTCGCTTTCGGGTTGGCCTTCACGCGCAGGACATTCGTGACGGTCTCAGGAATTTGCGCCAGGACGTAGTCGGTGCCGGCGTCGAACTCTTTAATCTTCGCTGGAAAGATGATGTGCGTCGTCTTCCGGTCGGAAATACCCAGCGGGTACGACCCTTTTACAGCCGCCCGGTCGATGGGTAACAGATACGGTTTTTCCCGAACGCGCTCGACCAACTCGGGATTGGCCACCCGAACCGGGGTAGCAGCTTTGGGTGCTGGGGTGGTGGGCGATTGCTCAACCATAGCACCCTCAGTGCGCGTTGGCCGAACGGCCTTTGTCCCCGTGGGGGCAAGCAGGGCCAGCGTACCCGGAGCTTTCGGCGTAATTCCCAATAGCGGAAGGGTTTTGCCCGCAATCGGTTTGACCGATGCCTGAAAGCGAGTACCCCGCCCGGCTTGCTTAGTGGTTTGGCTTAGGGCCAGAAGGGGCGTAAAGGCAATAAAAAAGAGTAAGAAAGGACGTTTCATGAATAGGTTGTCTTGAATCGTTAGTTGGAATAACCGGCAGCGGCTTGCTCGGCGCGGAGGAAAATGCGGTAATTGGGTTTGACCGTTACCTTAACGGCCGTCAGTTTGGACTGCACCAGGGAGCGGATGCCCTGAAACGCGGTGTTGGTCACCTGCATGGCTAACTGGCTACCCACCTGCTGCCCGAATGAGCCTTGCGGTACGAAGTAGTAGGGCGACGAGACAGCCTGACCCGCCGAGGTTCCCAGACCCTGCGCCACCCGGTTTTTATCGGCCAGCTTGGGTACAGAAAGGCCCGCACGGCCATCTAAGTCGTAGGCTGTCAGCCGAATGGGGTAGATGTCATTGCCCAGTCGTACACTCGTTACAGCGATGTTGACGCGGTCGGCACTGATGCTGCACGTACCTGCCAACAGCGTGTGCGCCGGAAGTTTGACCCACGAGCCGTTCAAGCGAAGGCTGGTTTCTTCCGTCAGGCGAAGGTTCAACGTACTGCCGTTCTGCACCGTCACAGCGTCGCCATCGCCGTGTACAACGGCGGGAATGGACGTACCCGTTGCCGAAGGGTTCGCTACTGGCTTAGCTGCCGATGTCGATAGTCCATAAAAGCCCGTGTTACTTAAATCTATTGCCTTTCGATCTGGTGAGCCGTTTGGTCGGGCCGACATGACAGATTCCGTGGGTACGTCTTCCATACCAGCCGTGCCTTCCTCAGCTGCGATTTCTCGCTTGAACAAGGTACGGTAGGAGGGAGGCAACTCGCCCCCGTATTTCGCTTTCAATTCCCGGTACTCGGTCATATGCAGTGGCTCGGTTGTGGCGGGTAAGCCATTACCAGTAGCCCCGGTATTCATTCGCCCATTGGCCCGGTCAATCTGCCGTAGTAGCACATCGGCGGTTTGTTGGTCGAGGTCGCGCTGTCGTTTGGCAATACGCTCTTCGGCCAGTTGTTCACGACCTTTCGCCGAACGGTGCATGGTCCGGTAAATGGCATCCCGCTCGGCTTGCTGATGGTCGAATTGGCGTTTCAACTGGTGTTGTTTGGCCGATTTACGCTCCGTAGCCGTCAGGTACGGCTCCGTGGTCTGACCGGCCTGTTTACGAATAGCGTTCAGATCGGTGTCGGTCAGCGTCTCATTGGTGGCCCGTGCCATCGACGGGTCTTTGCCCGTTAGCAGTTGGGTACCCGAAGCGGCCTGCCGGTCAATGGCCGATGATTGGGTCGGATTGAGCGTACCCGCGTCGAAGCCGTACTTATCGTACTTCTCTTTGGCATCGAGGTTGTGAGGCCGGGCTTCAGGAGGAGCTAACGCCGAGGCTCCGCCATCAGGCGTTTGGGCGTTTGGGTTGGCTGTGTCGGAGGAGATAAACCCGCCCAGAAAACCAAAAATAGCTACGCCGAGCAGGAAGGCAAACCCGCCGAAAAGCAGCAGAATCTGCTTACGGCCCACCTTGCCTTTCTGAACCGTCTCGCTTCCGGGAGCGGGGGTTTCCTCAATCGGTGTATCAAAAAAAGGGTTGTTTTGCGGTTGTTCAGTTGAATTCATCGCGTCAGTAAGGCAATAAAATAGAGTAGAAAAAAGGTGCCCAGAATCACGAGCAGGGTATTTCTGGCCCCAAACCCGATGCGGTGCTGTCCCTGATTCAGCGTATTGGCGAAACGATGCTCCAGCCGGGTCATATAACCCGCTACCAGCTTACCGAACCGGAAGGCGGGATGATCCTGGGTACGTTCGCCCGGCTCCGGCTGGGGAGGGCGATTTATAAATCCAAACAGGCCCATCTTATTTGCTGTATTCCTGCGTGACGCGCGACGACAGAATGTGAAAGTCGCGCATGAGCAGCCCGTTGGGTGAGTTGTCGCTCCGGTTCACGTCAACCAGGTTAGTTTGCGTAACTAAGCTCCGATGCACAATTGCCGTAGCCCGTTCCTGCACCAGCCGGGCGTAGGTGATGGCCCGGTAGGGGTAATGGCGCAGGTCGGCCACCACCGAGTCGATTTGCACCCGCTGCGTTACGTTACCCTGCACCATATCGCGGTAGAAATTCTGCTCGGCGAGGTTGTTATACAGTCGCTTGGCCGATTCGTCGCACAGAAACATGGCCCGACGGATGTTGTCATCAATGGATTTCGGGTCCGGTGAAACGGTGAAGAACAGTTCGTGGAAACGCCCGACGTGATGCCGCAGCTCTGCCGGGCGGTTGTCGGTCACGCTGCCACACGTCACCTGAATGGCTTCGCCCCGGTTGACGAGGTAAATCCGTTTGCTGAACTCGTTGCTGTATTTAAACGCCAGACCCACGGCGGTGAGGGCCACAACCAGGCTAAACCCGAAAGCCGCGATCAGCAGCCAACGCCCCCGCTGAAAATCCTTTTCCAATTGCAGTAGCTCTTTCATCGGTAAGGTTGATAAGGTTTTAATTTGGTGATGAGGGGGATACTACGTTCGTCGTAGATGGAAACAGCGGCCCCTTTGTGGTGGAATACATAGGTGTACTGCGTCGCCTGCCGGTAGCGGCCAAAGCTCCAGACGATGCTCCAGGTAACGACAACGGCCAGCGTGAGCAGACTGCCCACACAAAGCCACATGGTGTGTTTGTGCTTGACTAACAGGTTGTTTTGATGGTAATTCATTGGGTTTCGTTTTCCTAAAAGCAAGAAATCAGAGTAGCTGCAAGGCAATGAATCAAAGTTGATTTTTCTTGGTCGGGTACGTCTTGCGGTAGGCTCCAACGGTGGCCCCGTGAGCAGCCGCGACAGCCCCGGCCCCCGTCCCGATGACGGCCCCGGCCACGCCCCCCGCGAACCCTTTAACTCCCCGGCCAACAGCACTCCCGCCCGACGATGCTCCTGCCCGTGCGCCACGGGCCACCCCCCCGGCCACGTGCGCGGCCATCGTAAACGGAGAGCGGGCCACGCCAGCCGCCATATTGCCACCGAGCCGCGCAACGTTGGTGACACTGTTGCCGATGCTATGACCAACGCGGGTTGCAACCGAGTGGCCAGCCGCTTTGAGGGGCTTAGTTACCGGGGAGGCCACCGTACCCGCGCCTGACTTAGCCAGGCTCGTAGCACCTTGCACCATCGCGCCGACTCCGCCCACTGTCACCAGCATATTCGTCATGGACGGCACCTGACAGTAACCAATCAAGCACATCACCAGAATACCGATGAACGCCAGGCCCATGTACTCCGGCGTGTGTGCTTCGGCACCGCCCGCGTTGCCCAGCACGATGGTTTTAGGGTCGTAGTAGCTCAAGTATTTGAGCGTAACCTTGAAGGCGATGGAGGAGTAAATGGCCGCCACAGTAGGGAGTAGCGTGTAGTTGATGTACTTGCCGAACCACTCCGCAATGTTGTTGCTCATGCCGGGAAATACGGCCAGCGCGATGGCAATCGGCGCACCCATCCGTAACACCAGTCGGTAGGTGAACGAGATGAGGAACAGAATGCACTCGGCCAGTTGCATCAGGGCCAGCAGGATGTCCTGTGTGTAGGAGAGCAGCTCGTATTTAAACTTCTCGGAGTATTCCGCAAAGCTCAGTTTCAGACTCGACCCGAACGCGTCGGGATCGAACGAAGGGTCAACCTGCCGGAACAGTTCGGGATGTTCGCCGATCTCCTGCCACTTGGCATCCACGGTCTGTTGGAGGAGTTTGGTTTGCTCGGCAATCTTCTCGTAGAGGGTGCCGTTTTGCCGCTCCACGGCGGAGCGGATGCTTTCTCCCAATTTGTCGATGCCGTTGCAGATACGGGGTGAAAGGCCAATAAGCACCATCAGCATAAACGGGCGCAGGTACGGAAAGAAGTCAATCGGTTCCGACCGCATCACCTGCGGAACAAGTCGTGAGAAGATATAGACCAGTGCGCCAATGCCCGCTACTGCCCGAATCTTGGCTTCGATGAGGGCTGTGATGTCCATCGTCGAAGCCGTCATGTCGGCGTAAAGGCCCAGCAATGTTTTGTACGCGTCGAATAGCATAAGATGTAAGTGATTTGGTACGTGCGTAGCTTCTAAGTCAGTCGCTTATCCTCCGCTGCTGTTCATCTTTTCCTGGCACTCGCGCTGAATGGCGGCCCGTTTGTCGGCGGCTATCTGTCGGCCGCGAATGCGTACCAGAATCCCGAACTCCTCATCGGAGATGATATGCCCGTCGTGGGGGTCAACGTATCCGTTTGGTTTGCCTTTCTTTTCGGGATCGAAATAGGGCGGGTACAGAAACTTCATCTCGGCGAATGCCTGCTGTTCTCCCTGCAAGTCAGCAATCTGAAGCCGGTCCTGGCACTCCTGCATCAGGGCTGTTTTCCGGTCGATCTCGGCCTGCTTCTGCCGTTGCTGCTGCGCGATGGTTTCTTCGTCAAGAGCCGATTTGCTGCGGTCGGTGTAATCGTCGTCATACCCTTTCTCGCCCAGCATGAACTGCACCTCCTGGTAGCTGCCCTGTTTGTTCAGGGTTGGCTCGGCCATCGCGTACAGACGGCTGGTCATCTGCCAGTCTTTTTGTGAACGTACCCGGCGCAGCGATAGCCCCCGCACCTTGTAATAGTAGTTGTTCACCAATCCCTGAAACTTCTTGGCACTCTCGTAGGCCCGGAAAATCCACTCAATCCGGCCCTGATCGTTCATCTCGAAGAGGTTCTGCGATGACCCCTGCCGCATATCTTTCAGAATATCATTGGCGTGGGTACCCATCGAACTCAGGTCGTCGGCAATTAGCGCGTACTCCGCCGGGTAAATATGCCCGTCTTTGCTGATGACGGTCGACATACTTTGCAGCGTCCGGGTGGTCTGCTGCACGGTCTGAATCAGTTGCTGACCCCGATGGTAGCTCTGCACGGCCCCTTTCACCTTCTTCAGCTTCTCGATAGCATCCACCATCGTTTTAAAAGACGGTTTCTGAATCAGCGACATCAGGTTCGATACCGCCGTATGGATGGGGTCGCTCACCACAAACTGAGCCTGAAGGGCGGGAGGGACCAGGCACAGGCAAAGCAGTAGCCCGGCCACCCGCATAAGTCGGTTGGTTTGCATCGGTTGGTTTGTTGTAAAAAATGTGTTGGTCTGTTCGGGGCTACGGCTTTGAGTAATGCGTGGCCCCGTTCACCGGCTTGGGTGCCCGTCCGTTGGGATGGAGCATCGGTACGCCCTGCGCATTGACGGGCAGGTAGCCCCCGGCCCGTTCGCCCCGCGCCCAGCCCTTTACAGCCGACTCTAAATCATTGCCGTAAGCCACTTTCGCCAGTTCGTTTATCTGTTCTACCTCCGACCGCTCGGTGGTGAACGTACCGTAGGCGGTGCGGCTGACTTCCAGCCCGTACACCTTACAATAGTCACCCAGCAGCAAGGCCAGATCGTTGTAGGGCGGGCGGTTCGGGTCTTTGCCTTTGTTGATGCTCAGAATGATATCCGCCTGTTTTTCCGACAACGACAACGTCTGCATGATTTCGGGAAACCGCTTTTCGTAGTTCTGGTGGTCCAGCAGAAACTTGATGGGCGAATTGTTGATAATGGCATCCTTGACAATCGGATTACCAACAAGATCATCCACCTCCTGCGTTACCACACCCAGCGACCCCAAATGCTTCCGTACCGTTTTCGAGCACCAGCGGAGGAAGTGCGCGAAGTTTTCCTTCGCCAACGCTTTCCACGCTTCTTCGATGATCAGCATCTTCAACACACCCTTGACACTGAATAGCTTACGCACGTAGGTGTTCATAATCATGATGGTGGTGATGGGAAACAAGACGGGGTGGTCTTTGATGTTATCCAACTCATATACCACAAAGGGCAGTTCCATCAGGTCGATGTTCCGACGTGAGTTGAGCAGGTAACCATACTGGTTGTCGGCGTGAAACGGGCGAAGCACGTACAGAAAATTGTTCAGATTGAACTCCCGCTCCGACCCCATGTTCCGGGCGAAAATGGCCGGGTACGTATCCCGCGTAAACTCATAGAAACTATCGAAGCAGGTGAACGGCTCGTCACCCGCTTCCCGCGCCCGGCGCATGGCTCCGTAATACTCGTGCACGATGTTAGCGATGGTCACTTCCTCGGCTTTTGTAGCGGGTTCACCGTCTTTCTTCCAGAGGGCCATCAACAGGTTAGCCAGCGCGTCCTTCGTCTCCTCGTCGGGGTCCAAATCCCGGCTGTAGAAGGGGTTGAACTCAATCGGATTGTCGGGTTCGTAGGTGACGTACCGGCCCCCCATGAGCGCACAGAGCCGTTTATAGGAGCCGCCTACATCGACTAAGCTGATGTGCATCCCGTGGCTGAGGAGGTAGAACACCATGTTGTTCATGGTAAACGACTTACCCGACCCCGACGGTCCGACGACCATGAAGTTGCGGTTGGCGATGATGCCCCGCTCCATCGGCCCAAAGAACGGGTCCACCATGCACGGGCGACCAAAGCGGTCGGTGAGCAGTAGCCCGTTCTTGCAAAAGAAATCATCCCGATAGTTGGTCTCCGTGTTCCAAAGCGCGGTGGCTTCTTCCAGAAAACAGGTCGCTAAGTTATCCGCCCCAATCTCAGCGATGTTGCCGGGGATACACGACCAGAACAGCGTCTCCGCATCGTGGCTGGCCAGTTTCGGCTTGAAACCCAGTTTCGAGATAGCCGCAGCCGTTTGTGAACGGTAGGTATCGGCCACATCGGGGTCGCGGTGAAACACCAGCACGTTGTAATGCGCCCGCACCACCCGCCGGTTCCGGTCTTTAACCTCATCCATAAACGCATCCTTCGAGCGAATACTCACCTCGTTTTCCTTCGACCAGGCCGCAAACGACGTATGCCGCTTTACTTCTTTCACCAATTGATTCGTCAGCGCGTGGCCGTCCTCAATCAGTAGTACCTGGTTGTAGATGTGATTGAAAGGCAGCAGCATCCCCAGTGCCGAACCGGTCGAAATGGGGAAGTGGCTGCTATCGGTCGAAAACTGCTCCAGCCGGGCGGAGTTGTACACCTCATTAGGGAAGTCGTCCAACTCCGACAGCGTGTAGGTGTAGGTACGTTGCCCGGCTACCGTCAGCCCGTCCGTCAGGTCGATGTCGTGCAGCGTCGGGTCGTCTAATGACAGCGAAAAGTAGCGTTGAAACAGCCCCGTTTGTTCACCATTGTCGAGGAGTTCGTTAGGCGTTAGCCGATGCAGTTTCATCTTGCCCGAATCCTGAACGATGGCCGCAAACTGATTCACTACGTCGCCAAATTCCGCCCACGTGCGGCTTTCCTGCATTTCCTTTGGCACCAGGTGTCGCTTGAGTAGCGACGACTGCCCGCTCGTGCGCTTTAGGGGAGGGGTCGCCGGGCGCGTCACGTATAGATAACAACGGTGGCGCAGGTACGGCCGGTCGCTGAAATGCCGCTCGTTTTCCCACACCATGTAGTTAGACGAGCGCAAAAACTCGCTCTCGAACGCAGGTGTATATACGTCTTCGATGAACAGGTCTTGTTTATGCACCATATAGCCCACAGGCAGCACCTTAGCCGCGCGAACAAGTACATCGTGCAACGCGTCGTATTCGGTATCGGATACCGCGAAGATTTCTGGTGCCTGCAACTCGAACGCCATCGTGATGTCGGCGTTTTTGGATACGATAAACCCCGTCGGCCCGTCGATGCAGAGAATCGGGAAGAGGTCAGTAAGTGCCTTCTTTTTCTTCATCGTGCTTTACGGGTCGTGTGCTGGCGCACGGGCACCAGCCGGTTGAATGATTGGTATTGGCACACAAACGAGGGCTTGAGCCGCTGCACCTTTTGCTTCATGGCTCCCCACCGACCGTAACGGCCTTGTTGGGTAAAGCACCAGGTCAACGTACCCCCCGCCCCCAGAGCCAGCAGCAGAATAGCCAATAAAATGGGTAGGCCCACGATGTAGCTGAACAGCGTCACGAAGACGGAGGCAATCAGCCCGGCGGCTGCGTAGTAAAAGTGTTGCCCGCGCAGGCCCCGAAACTCAATTTCGTTATCGACTCCACGGTAAATAGAATAAGACTTCATAGCATGGCTGAGATAATGGAACTCATCAGGAACAGGAAAGCCAATGAGCCAAACCACTTGAACATGAATTCGTAGAGGTCGTCGTCGCCCCGCCGAAACTTCTGGAACACCCGAATCAGGCCGATGATCGCCACCACAATGCCCAGTAGCAGAGCCGCCCGGTTGCCCTCAATGGCCATCGACTGCGTGTATTGCTGGGCGAGGTAATCGCTTCCCCCGAACGAAGACGAGAACGCACCGCTCAGAATGAAGCGATCTACCCCATAGACCGCACCGCCACAGAAGGCGATACTGGTCAGCCACAGTACCAACGGCCCTTCGACATCTTCGCCCCGGTTCCAGGTCTGGTAAATGCGGAACCCCGCTATCACGGCGGCCAACGCGCAGAGCCATAAACCAATGGATTTGATCTGACCGTAGGCCTGAAATTCGTCGTATAGCAGAATCATCGAGTGTGCTCGCGCAGTGAGTCAGACGCTGTGCGGTAATAGTTGCGAATCGAGTCCAGGCGCGCATCCTGACCGGGCAGGTACGGAGTAGCCGCTACGTTACCCGGTGCCGTATCGGTCACCTCGGAGTTGTCTTCACCGCCCCGAAACAGCACTTTGTCGATACCGAAGCGAGCCGCCGTAACGCCAGGCATCCGGTAGCTCACCCATCCTTGCAGAAACAGAGCAACAACCCCTATACCAATCACGGCTGACGCTAACCGCCAGGTTTCTAAAGCAAAATCGCCCGTACCGGCCTGCACCCGCGCATAGATACGCAATCCTCCAATTAGGGCCATCAGGCCGCACACCGCCCAAACGAATTTGAGAAACGTAGGCATCCGGCTTAGGATTGGATTGGTAAACTGCGAGTCAATACCTACGTGCGTGGCCACACTGCCATTTAGGTTTACGTCCTGCGCCATGCCCGCGTAAGCCATCAGGCAGCAGCCCAGCAAAAGGCGTGTTTTAAGTTGATTCATGCTTGGCGCACGTTTATACGTTCTGGAAGAACACGGCTTGCAGAATGGCAGCAAAGGCCAGCAGGAACAGTACCGAGCCGCCCCAGTTGACGGCTGACTTTTGTACGTCTTGGTCCCCCGCCTGCATTTTGGAGTAAATGCGAAAGGCCCCAAAAATCCCGACGATGGCCGCGATCACGTACATGACGGTGGTCATTGGCCGGAAGTATTCTTGTAGGTCTCTGGTCGTCTGCGTGAGCACCTGAACGCCGGCTCCAATCCCTTTGGTTTGGTCTACGGTCTGGGCAAACGTTGTGGTTGTCGTTAAGGCAGCGAGGAGTACTACGCGCCCTACGGCGTTGATTCGTTTCATATAACGTATGTTTTGAAAGGTTCTGTCTCCGGCCAGATGACCCTGCAAAGATTATATAAATGTTTAATTAATTAAATAAAAATAAACAAAATTTTATTTATAAAATTTTGTTTACCCTTATATTCAGTATGTTATTCTTTGTCAATTGAACAAGGGTACTGCTTTAAAATTTACGTCACAGTGGTCATTTCATATAATTTGGAAACAGTCGTACCTTTACATACAGCTTTATCCTGTTTATCCAATATGCTTACTTTACTAAATCGCTTTTCAGCCTTACTTGCTCTCGTTGTCCTCTTTAGTTTCCTACTGAGTTGCTCACCTTCCCACACCGACGCTCCATCAACTGCCGATGTTCAAAATGAGCAGTCTGCTACTCCCGCCGTTCGGCTCAGTGGCAGCTATACCTGTGTCCGGCTTCAGTTGGATAATGGCTACACCGAAAGCCGGGGACAGATCAAAGGCAGTGGCTATATGGTGGAGGTGCAGGCTAAAGGTGATTCAGTACAGTTTTCACTGACAGGCGACGGTACCGCCGGGCGGTACGATCAGCTCGACCTGGGTACATATGCCGTAGATGCGAAATCAGGTGGAGGCACGTACTTTACCATCAAGAAAGACATTCTCACCGACTACAACGCCATGACGTTGATTGATCGCAACGTTGGCGGGGCGGGTGGTAAGCAGATTACCTATTCGTTTCCGATTACGCTTTATCAATTTGTGATTGGTACGCCCAAGGCTGGACAGTACACTCCGGTGAAAGCGTCTGATATTTTCTCAACAACCCAGCGCGTCGTGGGTATTTTCACTGTTGAACGGGTTCTATCTCTGGTTAATTAGGTAGCTTCTGGCTGTCGCTAAACATTACAAGCGGCATAAAAACTCGTTGATTATAAGCTGAGTAGTCAAATAGTTAACTACTTTTCTATTTTTAGGCTATCTGGATAGCTGACTATTTCACTTTTTTTTCCATTTTTGCTGCTACAACTGACCCGGTGACTTTATCATGAAAATCATCACTGTAGCGCATCAGAAAGGCGGAGTGGGTAAGACCACATTGGCTCTGAATCTGGCCTTTTACCTGAAAGATATCAAGCGGGTGGGTATCGTTGATACCGACTTGCAAGGCAGCGTACAGGGGTTGGATACGCTTCTCGATGGTATCACCCTCATCAGTTACGAGGCTCTTCAGGAAGGCAACTATCCTGAGTTAGACGTGCTGCTGATCGACACGCCCCCGTATCTGACCAGCAAGCTCTCCGAACTGTTCTCCGTTTCTGATTTTGTCCTGGTGCCAACGAAGGTCAGCTACCTTGATGCGATGGCACTGAAAGCAACGATGGCACTGCTCCAGGAGACGCAGCAGGCTTACCCCAACCTACGCGCCGGCATCGTGCTGAACATGGTGAAGCCCCGCACGTCGATGAACCGGGAGATCAAGGACATTTTGGATGCCTACCCGATTCCGACATTGAAAACCCGTATTCATGAACGGGTCAGCTACATTCGGTCGGTCATTGCCGGGGGGATTGTGCAGTTGGAAGACAGCAAAGCCCACGAGGAAATGGCCGACCTGGCCGATGAAATCATTGAACAACTCTAACCACGCGACATCATGGCAGAGACCCTTAAAGAACGGCAGGCCCGCCTGGCTGATAAGCTGAAAAACGAACCGCCCAAAGCTCCTATTCAGGAAGTAAACCCCGTTACGACATCTGAACCGAGAGCAACGGCTAAGCCAAGCGCGGCACCCGTCGATGATCTGGTTCAGCTTAATACGAAAGTCCCCAAAGCCCTACACAAAGCCATTCGCCGGATTTCGGTCGAAGAAGACATTGAGATACGCGACATCGTGCGCGAGGCTTTGGAAACGTATGTGAAAGGGCGGGCTTAGGCAAGAGCCAGATACCAGTAATAAAACGCTTCCGGTTGCGACTTTTTTAACTTGTTGAGTCGATTCACTGTAGGGTCGGAAAGCTGCCAGTCGGTAATGTCGCCTGGTTGTTTATAGCGACGTAACGCTGTAGCTCCTTCAGACAGTAGTCTGCTAATATAGGCCGCTTTCGCCCCAGCCAGAATAGCCCCTTCGATAGTAAACGTTCCAATGGCAAAACTGGCCAGCCGCCGAATCCCTTCTTGCAATTGGATAAAGCGGTAGTCTTTGTCATCCCGTCTTGTAATCAACATGGCCGTGTCTGCTACATCGGTCAGCACATCGGTCGGGGTGATGTTTAGCCGACGGTAAGCAATCTCTTCCTGAGCCGTATGATTGAAAGACTGCTCAACTATCCGCAGATCGGTGACCACGTCAAATAACAACCCTACATCGAAAAGCTGTTTGATGATTTCGGCAGGACGCTGTTTGGTGTAGAGTATGCCCGTTGTATTCGGAGCAAAAGCCGTTAATTTATCACCCAACAAACTATCGGTGTCAGGGAGTCGCACAACTGTGAGCGGTTCACCTGTACGTATCCAGGGATGCTGTATGGCCTTCTGAACGATGTGAGGGTAGTTGGCTTCTGCGAAAAGAATATCCAGCAGAATGGGTTCGAGGGTGTGTTGCGGATCGACCGCACTCGTATAATAAAATTTGAAGTGCCCCACCGGCACCCCTGCATGGGAAGCTCGTAGCGAATCATCTTCCCATTTCAAAAAAGCACCGTTACCCACAATCGCGTCAAAATAGTCGGTGAGATTCGCCGGTGGATCAGGCATGATGATGTCCACGTCAATGGAAAACCGACGTGGCTGCTCAAAGTGAAGCACGAGCGACGTACCTCCCTTAAAAACAAACGATAAACCTTGTAGCTGAAGTTGTTCCAGCAACTTCAACGCCCAAACCACTTTCTCCAACAGTTTCAGATCGACGTTTTTCGGGAAACGTTTGGCAACGGCGACCAGCCAGTCGCGGGTAAAGGTTTCTTCAAGAATCATGTTAGTGTCTGGTAGGTAGTACTTGGCGCAACAGTTGCTCCAACATGTCCACCCGGTTGCGTCGCCGGGCGTAGCGCCGAAGCTTGTCGCGGTTAATGATGAATTTGGCAAAAGCTGTTTGAAAGATATAGGGTAGCTCCTCCTGATAAGCAAAAAACAACTCACTATCAGCTATCAAGTCGACAAGAACCTTCTCTAAGGGTGCTGTTGTGTACTTGTTCTGTTGCTGTACAGGGGCCTCGGTGATCAGCGGTTTGACAATGATCGGGTTCGGCGACGGTAGCCCGCGTTGACTGAGCAGTAGCCAATCGTCATAGCGGTACACTGCCGGATTTTTTCGGTCAATCCGCACGGGCTGTTCCTGCAGAAGTTGATAGACCGACGAAACGGCTTCCTTGTTCACTTCAATGAGTTGTAGAAAGCTCATCGGTTGCTGAATCATGAAATCGGCCAGTATCCGAGTATCCCAAACGCAGCAAGTCGTAAAAGGTAATTCCGCTTTAACGCGGTCGCCTATTTTGCGAAGGGTAGGCGATAGGTCAGGCCCATAGATCGGGCGATCATTCAGTTGATACTGACCGTATCCGATTCGAGTCAGAATTCCTGCCTGCGTCAACTCGTGTAGCCGCCAGGCGAGCGTTGAGGGCTTGGCATTGCCGGAGTGTTCCCTGAGAAAGTCAATCAAGGCGACTTTGGGAATGGCTTCTTGCTTGCCAAACTGCTTACGTAGGGCCGTATGGATAAGTTCGTGCGACAACAGCTTTGTTCCAAATTCTGGCAAATATATGGGGATTTTGCCAGAATTTGGGAAAGAAATTCAGTAATTCTGGTGTCAGAACCTCGCTTTAGCGAATTGTGTAAATAAAGAGGACTACCGATGCTTCAGCTTCTACTTAAACTACGTTTCGGTATGGTCAAAGCCCTACGCATCACACCGTACTAATGCCCTCTGTAATACTTGATCAGTGGAGGGTAGTCATCATTATCGGGGGTCATATGCCGCTGTGAGACAGATAGCTGAAGGGTTTCATCAGGTTCACAATACTCTTTATCAATCAAAATAAATTGCGTTTGAATTAGGTCCGTTGCGGCCAGGTCATACACCAGATCATGAAACTGACGAAATACCTCTGCGTTCTCGCGTTCACTAATGTTTTTCATAGGCGAGTCAATAATGAGAAAAGTAGGAAGTGAGGCATTCGTTTCAATCGCTAACCGATGTATTGCCAGAGCATAGCAACATTTAAAAAGTACTTTTTTGCCCCCGCTGCTTAAGTTGCTGAAAGACGTGACCGCAACATCGTCACCGCCCTCAGGAGCTACCAAAGGTAGAAAGGTTGATGTTGAGATTTGGACTTTGTCCTCGATCCGAATTCCTGGAACGCCCGCTTTGATAAGATACTCCAGAAAGTATCGCTCCAACTTGCGAATGTTTTGTATATCCTTTTCGGCTGCAATGCGCGCTTCCTTTAGCTGTTCACGAATGTTCTTCTCTCTAACCTCCAATTGGTTCGCACGGGCCTGCTGTTCATCCACCCTCTTGAAAAGTTGAAGCGTTCGGGTAAATTCCTTGATACTCTGTTCTATTTCAATACTACGACGTTCATACTCTAAGACAGAGGCCAGATAGGCAGAATCGTACCGGTTCATCTCATCAATAATCTTTCTGTCAATGAGCCGTTTAGCGGTTATTTGTTCATCTTGATACGTGTATAGCCGACGTACTTGGAGTTCATAATTTTCGATAATCTCGGACAGTTCACTAATTCTTGAATCTGCGTCCTTCTGGATCAGCGATGCATCCGTTTTACTGGTTTCTACTGAAGGCTCCTCCTGATTGCATACAGGGCAGATGTTCACTGGTCGCGCCGGGAGGGTTTGGGTGCATCGAGGGCAAGACTCGAACTGTACGTTACTTAATACGTAACGGGCTGACACTCCCCGCAGAAACTTAATTTTCAGTGATTTAATCTCATTCAGATGGGCCGTGTTGTCATCAATAAGTTTGTTGACGGCTTGGATTGCGTCCTTTGTTTTTTCCAGCTCTAATGACAATCGTCTGCCATCTTCTTTTAAGCTGTCAACGATGTGTGGTACGTTTTGCCGTTGAATGTCAGCCCGTAGCATATTAATGTGCTTTTTTACATCGCTTAAGTTTTTGGTTAACGCAGCTACTTTTTCCTTTATTTCTTCCTGGGACGTAACGTCGTTGTCAGTCAATGTCTCTTTTAGAAGTTTGGCAGCCGAACGAAAGGTGTTCTTTGATTCACGTACCCGAAGTAGTTCAGCTTCCAACTGGGCAACGGTCTCTTGGTGGTAGCCAAGAATTGACCGCATCACATCCCTGCTTTTTAGCCGTTTCTGGGTGTGCGCTTCGGCTTCTAAGTGGAAGAAGGCACTGTCGATGGTATCCTGGTCAAGGTAACAATACCATAGATAATCCCTTAAACTGAGCCGTATTAGCTCACTGTCTTCAGATAATTTACTTTTTCGGACACGTGGCGGGACAACACCAGCAATGTGGAAAATCAGGTCAGAGAGATTTTCTACGCCCGTTTCTGCCAATACTTCGCCATTCGCAGCACGAGTCGGTAAGAAGAGGGTGCTTTCGCTTCCTGGCTCGCCCCACGAAACCTCTACTTGATCGGAGCCACGCTGACGATAGATGAATACAGGTTTATTATTAATATGTAGTGTTAAGCCAGCACTCACAAATTCCTGCTGAAAGGCTGGTGTGAGATCTAATCTTCCTCCTAAGCAATAGTCGACCAAGCGGGCAATACTGGATTTGCCAGCCCCCATTTGGCCGTAGAAGTAAGATAACCGGCTAAACTCGATAACCTCAGTTGAGAGTTTGAAACGTAGGGTTAGTGCGTCTAAGAAAAACTTCATAGCTGTATTTCATCGCCCCATTTAATCGTCTTTATCTCTGGGAAAACCGAGTAGATAAAATCTTTAATACCGGTAGCGGATAATTTATTGAAATGCTTGTAGATCAGTTGGCTGCGCTGTGCAATCAGTTGAAATTCTTCCTCCTGACTAAAAAGGTCGGCAACAGCCTTGCCTTTGTCAGTAATCGTGACATAGATGGTATTTTTCTCGAGGTAAGTTTCGACTAATCCTCTCGCAGCCAAAAGACCAATCCAACGTCGGTACCGTCCATCCCACGGGCCATATCGAAACCGAATCATTTTTGCTTCTACACTAAGCGTTTCAAAATCCCCTAACTGGGCTAATTCTTCGCTTTTTTCAACGAACTCCAATGCTCGTTTCAGGCAGGTAGGATAACGCAACAGAAAATCGAACTTAGCCAGCTTCATAATGCCCTGGATACTGTGCCGTTTTCTGGGTGTATCGAACGCTCTGAGCAGGAGCAGAAGCCGACTTAGGTGAAAATCGTCCATGTTTTCAGTGGTGGCCGCTGCTTTTAGTAAACGTAGACTCATAGCCATCACAGATTGATATCAAACTTCTCACTCCACCACACTTTACAATCGCTGGTTAATAAGCCAGCAAAGCCGACCAATGTATCATAAGGTTCCCCGAACACATCGGCAGGCCGCTGCTCGGCTATTGTCCGAAGACGTTTATGAACAGTCCTCAGCATTATCTCACCGGTTGGTCTATCGTCATACTTAGCTTCCAAATGAGCTTCGTCACACTCGCCTTGGACTACGCTTTCTAATTGGTCAATAAGGTCGGAAAGCTTTTCTGGAGGGGCTTCGAGTAAGCGTTTTTCGGTGGCCAGTGCTTTGCGCTGCATCGTAGCGATGTAGTCATCAAGACCACCCTTAGAAAGCTTTTTAGCCAATTTTGTAAGGTCGCGATTGCCATCGGCGACGACCAGCGACCCAGACCCCTGCACGTACCTAAAGTGGCTGGCGGTGTGTTTTTTAATGATTGAGTCGGCCTCCTCGATGAAGATACGCTTCCCCAACAGGCGGGGGTCGATCTCGGTGCGACTGAAATAGGTGTGCAGGTGCACGTCGGGATCGCCAATTTTTAACGAAGAAGCTCGGAATACTTTGCCGACCAGATCATCTACAATTGCGGACAGCGTATTGGGGGTACAATTCTCACATCCTTTCACCCTGGGTACGTGGGTGTGGGCGATGTCTGTCTCGAAACTTTGGCGGCTGGGGCCAACGCACAGATCCACTTTTTTAAGCGTGGTAAACAAACTATCGGCATCGCATTCACAATAATTCTTCAGGGCATTAAACGCCTGCATGAACACGGTATCTATGCCATCAACTTTGGCCGCAGCACGTATCGCTCCCAGCAGACGACCCGGACAAGCGGTAATTTTATCTGCCTGCTCAGTATCCAAAAACTCCGTGTTGGAGACGATAAACATCGTCGCTATGTAGTCTCCGAATCGACTTTGCAAAGCAACGAATCGCTTAATTGACTTTCTAACCGAATCGGTAGTTAATCGCAAATGGCCGTTTTCGGGTGTACTGGTTTTGATTTGATAACAGTCGAATAGGCCATCGACCCGTTCGCAGACCATGTCTTCAAAATGCTCACACCACATCGAAACGTAGTCTTTTTCGCTTCGGAGGGCAGCTAGCAACAAAATGGCACCATACCCGAACTGATAACGGAAGTTTCGGAGGGTCTCGTCACCAGGATCGGAGTGGTCGAACTGTCGTATAAGTCCGCTCATCAAAAAGGTTAGATTTCAAGTGATAGGATAGCTGCTTACAGGTTACGAGCCTGCAACGTGCTCTTGCGCATCTGACATTGCTAAAAAGCTATCAAGGCTGATGCCAACTCTTATAAGTCCCTGATTTAAGAGCCTCGTAAGCTGTTCGGATTCTTTGGAAAGTAGCGTACTTCGGCGATGTATCGACGATAAGTCCCCTTGCCTTAACCAGTTCAATAATTCGAGGTGACAGTCGCTCAGTTCGTTCGCCATCTGCTCGCGTAACTGCTTTAGCCACTGCTCTTCGGTAGCCTTCGTGTCGTTCTCTAAGCTCCGCTCGTACTCGTCCGTCAGCTTCTTCATCTGCCTGCGCTTGTCGTCTAAAATCTGTTCCGACAGCCTTTTTTTGCTGGCGATACGTTTGGACCATGCTAACCTCAGCTTGTCGGAATTCATCTGGCAACGCTTCTGTTCGTCGTAGAACTTCTGCTGTTGCTCGTTTTGCTTCTCCAATTCGTTCGTCAGTTCTTGCTGTTTCTGCTGCAAGTTGTTCTTGGCGTTCTGGTATCGAGCCGTCTCCTGCTCCAAGTTCGACGAGATTCTTTGCAATTCGCTCAAGTTCGTCCTGGCAGTCCGGTCGATATTCCGCTTCTGCGCGGACCAGTTCATATCTTTTTTTATGATATCGGCTTTCCAGGTTCTTACGTCTTGCTTTAACTGCTCGCTCCGCCGACGACACTCTTCTTGCCGCTTTTGCAAGTGGGAGTAAGCGGCCACGAACCGTTTTTTCAAGTCGTTTCTGGTGCGATGCCTGAAGGCTGAGCAGTTGTTGCTCAGCTCGTGCTGCGATGTCCGTAACGCGTGATATTTCCGCGTTAAGGTGCTGCTCAACTGCTCGGTATTGTTCACTTTCCAGGCAGCGTTCAATTGCGCGTATAAGGTTTCCAATCTCCGTCGCTCGGCAGTTGACAGACTCCTCAAGAAGTCGTCTTTGGAGTTGATCAATCGGTGGTACCTCTTTTGTATTTCTACCGGAAACTGATACGTATCGAGCGGTTCGTTCTTCATGATTGTAAAGCCATTTGGTCCGGTCGGTATGGTAAAAAATCTGTTCAATGGCCGTGGCCGACTCCTTGGGTATAGTGACAGATACAGTGTCGATGCACAGCCGCTCTAACTTCAGTAGCTTTTCTTCATCGGGTTTGTGTGTGGCGACTATTTCGACGAACAGAATTGGCTTTCCATGATGGTCGAAGAAGGTTACGTCGGGCTGGATGATGTGCCGCTTCTTCTTGGATGGCTCGGTTCTTTCCCAATCTGGTTTGCTCATCCACCGAATTTGGCCGGCTTCATCTTCATAAAATTGGTATTCGATGCCGACTGTATGGCCATGAATTACTTGGGCTTCTTTCAGCCGCATCATACCGTCTGTGCCTTTGGGCGCGTATTTGTCAATGGCCGGCACCTTGATTTGCTTGATGCGCTGTAGGATATCTTTAGCGATTCGGTGCCGGTAGGTTTCGTTTGAGAACGTGCATTTGCGTTCGATCTTGACGTCGGTAACGTGATGCCTGAAGTACCAGCTTCTATCATAATCGCTGTGGCAGGCTACCATCTCCCCTTCACAGTCGATGCAGTAGTACCCCTTACGGCCCCGTTCTACCTCAGAAATATGAAACTCTTCCCCCTTTATGTTTTTGGCATATTGCGTTTCCTCACGCTGCTTGTTTTCCATAGTTAAAGCGCGGGTTTAATCCGCTACTACAACGTACAGGTAGTTCATGCCGTTGATCTGTGCCAGGCGACCGGTACTGTTTTCGTGCTTGTTATCGAGCCGCTGGGCAAATGCCTTGATGAAGTAGGACTCGTAGTGGCAAATGAACGCATCGCTGCTCGTCTTATACACCAGATACATCGTCTGATACTCCCGGTAGTCAGTTGCCTGGAACCGTTTGGCAGGTTGTACGGTCTTGCCAATCTTGGCGTACCGGTGTTTCTCTAAGATAGTCTCGACTGAGTGCCGAATCTTTAGGGTCGTTGAACGCCCCTGACGGCCGGTTGTCAGGTATTCTTCTGACACGGAAGGGGCTTTATCTTCGGCTTGGCCTAAAATAAGACTGAACAGCCCGTTTAGAAATGATTTTGCCATGATCGGAATTAGTTACGGTGTTAGCACCAATTAATCGGTCTGCTCAAAAGAAAAAACAAGATTCTGAATGGATACGTTGATTTTCTCGCAGTCTTCAATCCCTTCTTTATCGAAGAAGTGAATGGCAAAATGGGTGGTTTCGTCGTCAGGTTTGTACATCATCACCTGACGGTAGTAAACCATGTTGTAGATGAGATTTGCGCAGAAAAGGGTCATTTTAAAGTCACGCTCCGAATCAAACAGTTTCGTTTCAATTCGCACACTGCCCGGCTTCTTAGCTTTTACGTAGTACGACATTGACTGACTAATGTCCCACTCGATGCGGACTTCCATTGTCTCCGGGTCTGCCAGCATCAGCTTCTGCGAAGCCGGTATTAACCGAAGACCATGTTTATAAGCGTTGTATTCCTCGCGGTCAATGAAGTCCGACGCGATCATGCGAATCCCGTATTTTGCCGCGTCAAGGCTTTCCTGGATGTGCTTAAAAAGATCCTCTGGTAACTTACCGGTTGGGGAGATACAGGGATAGAATAAATAGTGGGCTGCGCTGATTGTGTGCCCTTGGAAGGTGATTTGCTCGTCCAGAAAATTCAAAGCAGCGTCGTTTTCGGCTATATCCCGAATCATTTTATAGTTGTCCTGCCATTTTGCATTCGTGAGTCTGACCATTACCGATTGGTCGTCCTGGAGGTGGCCGTTTATAGGCTTTAGAGCGAAGAACAATTCAAAAAAGGTTTCTATTGCGTGGAAGTAGGTCTGCCGAAGATCGCTACGGAGCGTAAGCTGTAACTCCGCCCGGTTTTCATGAAGATGATCGGTGGTCAATATGGCATCTTCATACCGGCTCAGGTTGTCGAGCAACTCTTTCAAATAAATTGCCTTATGCCTATGGTAGTTTTTGAGATAAGTTTTGAAAAACAGTTTTGGATCAACAATCATAGTGCTTTATTGATTACGGATTAATTGATTTATACAAGGCTTTTAACTGTTTTAGACTTTTTCTTCCCGCCTACTCCTGCCGCAGCTACGAGCGGAGCCGTATACTGATCGTATAACTCGAACAGATACTCGATCCGGCGGGTCTCGTTAGTGAAAGCTTGCTTGCGGTAGCATTGGTCGACGGCCCGGTCGAGGTCCTGGTGTGCTTTGACCAGCGCGGGCGGCATGGTCAGCGGATCGTAGAGATCGGCCAGGCTACTGCCAACAAATGAGGCCCGCACGTCGAGTACCTTCTGCGCGGCTGCTTCTACGTCTTTAACCTGCTTGTCGGTCGGCGACTGTGGCCACGGGAAGTTGTTGTAAACGATGTCTTTTGAGTATCGGTAGTCGCTTTTTAACCGGCCACACACGTAACGTACCCACGTCATGTGCATCTCTGAAGTCAGCACGCCGAAATGAAATAAACTGGCATTCGGTACAATCTTGACCAGATTGCTGGAAAGCGTTTCGGGGCTTTCGTAGCCAATCGGAATATAGCGCCTACGTTCTGAAGAAACTTCAGGAACAATTAGGTAGCTGCTCTTTGGCATGTTTTCTACTTGAAATCTTGTCGGTGTATTTGCAAGCTTCTTTGTAGATGCCCTACTACTTGCAGAACGCATTGAACGAACAGCTTGCACCCGTTTCATTGCTTCCGGCATTTGTCTGAGTTCGCCAGGCGGACAGTCGCCCAACCAAAGACACCATCGCTCATAACCGTTGATAAACTCATCAGAACCTAACCACCGGCGAAACCATTTTTTCGATTGTGGTTCCTGTATAATGAACAGTTCCTTTTTTTCGGTTGTGAAAAGATAGTTTCCACCATCAATTGGCTGATTACCAATACCTATTTGAGGTTCTTCTTACAAATAGCCGGAAAACGGCGTTAGTAAACTATGTATTTAGTTTTGGCTTTCTCAAAGGCCGTAAGCCATTGACTCCAAGATCCGGGTTTGTGTTGAAGGAGTATTTTCCCAACCGGTTGATATGGGCAAATGGAGCAGGAGAGATAAATTCAAAGTCATTTTCATCTATCGGATATCCTTCCTGGTGTAATTCTTTGATAATTTCTTGTATATAAACCGTGTTCCATACCAGGACAATATTGGTGATCAGGTTCAAGCTCCTGACCACTTTTTGCTGTTGTTCTTCTTGTTTTCTGCGTACAATCCCATCGCCGCCAAACCAAAGATAAAGTCTTAGGTTGTGCAGCTGCTCTCCTTTGATCAGCTGTGTGTTGATCTTTCTACGTAAAGGCATGCTAAGCAGGTATTTAAGGATAAAAATGGTTTTTACCAGCTGGCCATAAGCCTGCAAAACATACATCAGGTTATTTTGGCGCGGGTACGATTGAAGCTTAGAGATTAGCAATGAAGCGGTTACACGCCCTGATTTAATGGAAGCTGCGACTTTGAGAAGTTCGTCAAAATGTTGTTTGAGATAATCAGGATTAACACGACCGGTGAATTTCAAAGCAGGGTATTCCCATTCCCGATCCTTGATTTTACACAGCCGCTGATCTTTTATGTCCCGGATCCTTGGACAAAAATCCATACCCAGCAGATCAAACAGCGCAAAGATTAGGTCCGAATATCCTGACGTATCGGTTGTATGTTCGAGTATTGTCAAATCGGTTTCATTGCCTATAATTTCATCAAGTACGTAAGTGGCGTCCCTTTCGGTGGACGAAATGCTCCGGCTGCCATACTGGCTATATTGATCCGAGGTATGTGTATAAAAGGTAATTCCCTTACCGTAACCAAAATAATTGGGGAGCGCCTTCGCATTCCGGATTTTCCCGCTGGTCGGGAACCGCTGCCCGTCCGAGGATGAAAGTGTGCCCCCGCCCCAATAGCCGCTCAACCATTGTTGATAATGAAAGTTAACAAGTGCATCGTTGGCTTTTTTAAGATTCTCTTCTGAGAGATAGTTATTGCTTGTCCACCAAAGCGTTTGATAATCAATCTCACAAGACCTAGCCAAATCCGACAGAGGAATATTACATCCGGATGCAAAAACAGCCGCATATAAAATAGACTGGTGTTCCTGGTTACGCGGTTCATTTTCCAATCCATGAAGATGTTCGGAAAAATTTATCCATGCATCCACTTCTTTAATTATATCTGTGATGTTGACTTTCGGGAGCCGTTGATTGATTTGTTCCCGGAGTGCTTTTGCTGAAAAGGGTACATCTTCTGCCGGCAATGCAGGCACTACCAGGATGCCTTCTTCAAGCCGGATCTCTCCACCCGCATTCAAGAGCTCATCCAGCGGTTTCAACAGTGATTCCAGCTCTTGCAAGCGCTGGTCGATACGCTCGGTGGGAAGAGTTGGCATTGACATTTGATTGCAAAAATCCTGTCGTAGCAGTTCCCACTGCACATTTGAAAGAAGCAACGAGTTAAAGTCGGCATATTTTCGGGAGATATTGATAAATACATCGCCCGCACGGAGCCGGTCCCGCAAGTTGGCCAGGGCACATAATTCGTAAGGTTGGCGTTGTGGAAGGGCTTCCGGCTGTTGCTGATCGTTTTCAAAAATCAGTTTGTTCCAGGAAGGCGTTATAAAATCAATCGGCGCGTCATCAGGCAGTTTTCTTCTTTTGCCCGTTTGCAACCCGGTCAAAATATCAAGCACACCCAGAAAGCCATCTTTGGAATGGGCAATTTGAAAGTCAATGGTTTTAAGAAGGTTAGGGGTGAATTGTTTTAAGGTTGTATAGTAGTTGTTCAGATAGTATAAGTAAGTTTGCCTGGCTGGGCGAAGAGCAGCCCCGGTTACCAGTAATGCCTCCCTGAGCATTTCCTTTGGATATATTTCAAAAATACAGGTACGGAGCTGATCGTCTGTAATGGTGTCATTGATGATAATACTAACAGTCTGGGACAGGGTTTTCATCGCCTCGTTCTGTGATTTGAACAAGGTCTGCTGATATGTGTCGAGTTGCTTTTTTGATCCGTTGACAATGTGCTCCCAATAATCATCAAACATTTCCAACACCTTGTCATTGGTATCTATCAGGCTCTCATACAGGAAGCAAATTAAAATCGGGTACCGCCTTGTAGCGTTCATCCGCTGTAGATACTTGTTAGAAACATTCCTGGCTATTTGGGCCAGCCTTTTTCTGCGGTTTAGGCTTATTACCGATAAGTCCCATTCATGGACGTTTAATGATTTTAAAAAATTGATCTTTTCCAACGTCTGGTTAATAGCCCTGGGCGTATTGCTGGTGGGGACTTGGCAAAGCCAACGGTGCAAAGTGATGCCGCCGGTATCGTCCAATTCGACTATTTGCGTCAGCCTGGCCTTCATTTCCTCGGTCAGCAGCAAACTAAGCCTTCGATAGGTTTCCTGGTGCAGCTGTTCATCCAGGCTACCAACAATCCTTTCCAATGTCCCAATAGACGGCCTCATAATTTTTTCCTGCCCCAGTTTTAAACACACTTGCCTGAGCAATATCGGCTGGTTGTCATGTTCCATCCCCTTATCGAGCAGCCAGGGCAAAAGCCAGATTTCATCCAGGGGCTGCCACCGGCGGAATTTCAAATATTTTAAGATTACATTTAAATGCTCCGTTCTGGTCTTATCCCGTTGCCCGTATATTAATAACAGTTCAATATCAGAATCCAGTTGCCTACTTACCATGGCAGCTACATTTGCCGGGATCTGCTGCTGCCATTTGTCTGGAAGAAAACCCATGAACCGGACAATCCCAATCTGGAGTGCGATCGCTAGCCGGTTGTGCTCCCCTCTGAACGATTTAAGAAAAATATTGTCCTGCCGCGTGATTTGGAAAAATTGCATCAGGTCATATTCTGATATTTCTGTCGGGACCTTTTCGTAACGTTCACGCTGGGATTGGTTCAAAAATCGTGATGCCATATGAAAATGGGGCTATCAAAAAGGGTATCAAAATTCACCCCGTCTGCAATAGGTTTAAAGCCTGTTTTTAAGCGTTAAAAAGTATATTTGTAAAGGAGTTCCTTTTTGATAAGCAATTAAATGAAAAAACAGAACAATCGGGCCAAACGGGTAGCACTATATGCCAGAGTATCTACTCTGGATAAAGGGCAGGATCCACAGACCCAGCTGGACCAGTTACGGGACTACGCCCAAAGACGAAACTTTGAAGTCATGGGAGAATTTATAGACTACGCTTCCGGAACAACCCAAGACAGGGTCCAGTATAAATTGATGATGGAAGCGGCCAGAAAGAGAAAGCTGGATGTAGTCCTGGTTTGGCGGTATGACCGCTTTGCCCGCTCAACCCAGGCACTGGTCAATGCCATGAAGGAATTTCAGAGTATGGGAATAGATTTTATCTCCTATCAGGAAAATATTGATACCACCACGCCGACTGGTGAGCTGATATTTCATGTGATGGCTTCTCTGGCCCAATTTGAGAGCTCACTGATCAGCCAAAGGGTTAAAGCCGGTATGGCAAGGGCAAAAGCACAAGGAAAACGTATTTCACGGCCAACTATATCAATGGATCGACAGAATGAAATTTTTGATTTGCAAAAGCAAGGATTATCAATGAACAAGATTTCTAAACAACTAGGAATAGCTTATGGAACAGTTTACAACTACCTATCCAAAGCGAAGGATACTCTTTAACCGCGTTAATTTAGCATCAATGATGATCTTGGCTTTTCTAAATCTCCTCATAAAAAGTTAACAGATTGCGATGGTGGTCTAGTGCCGGAAATTCCCGGTCTCCCCATGGCTGCTCTTGTACAACAGTGTCAATATCATAAATTACACCTTGCTTTTTATATTCTTCGTACAACTCATCAATACCCTGGACTTCAATCCGGCAACTGGCCGTGCCTGCCAGAAAGCTTTCAGCCCCACTGCAAATTGGATCTGCTACCAGGGATAAGCCTTTATTCTTCCAGCTTTCATCCGAAGATGCCCACAAGTGGATTTCAATTTCGTCCCGGACTACTTTTGCAAAGCCATCGTCATAATAAGGTGCTGTAAAACCTAACTTTTCAGAATAGAATTTAACGGATTCGTCAATGTTTTTAACAGGAAGAGCTGGGATCGTTTTCTTCATTTTCATAGATACTGATATCATTTAGTTCAAGCACAGCACGACTTATTCAATTGTATCGGGGGACATTTTTGGGTTCCATAAGTGCAAAAAACACAGCAGTCACCGGAAGCAGGCTTTAACAATGTTTTGCAATTTGTACACTCGTAAAAGTACATACATGCATCAACAGGCATTGTTTCCAAGCGTCGGGTGCCGCAATGCGGACAAGTAAGTATGGATTCCAATATTAAATTCATAACTGCTTAGTTTGTTTCAACAACTTTATAACCAGTAGCGTCGACTGCCTTTTTAATTTCTGCCAGTGACGTTTTCTTACTATCATATCTAACCGTTGCATTGCCATTCTTATACGAGACCTGAACCTGCCGTATGCCTTTTAACTTATTAACTTCCTGTTTAACATGATGTTCACACCCTTCACAGGTCATTCCCTTAATTTTTATATAGGCTGTTTGGTCTGTTTTGGAAACCGGTTGTTGTGCTTCCTGCTTTTGCTGATAGGCCAGTCCTGAATAACTTGGGACGGCAATCAGAAGTACTGCTGCAAGGGTTACCAGGCTTAAAAACTTTTTGGTTTGCATAAATGGTTTGTTTTCAGGTCCACAATTACATGAGTCTTCGGAAGCGGGTTTTAACTGCTGATACCATGCAAAACCCAAAATCAATACGGTTCCAGCAATAAAATAAGGACGCGCAGGCGCAATCCAATCAAAAGTGGTTGCCAAGCTGCTTGTCCCGGCCACCATGGCCAATAATGGTGTGATACAGCAAACAGAACTTGCCAATGCAGTTAGTATGCTGGCATTAGCGGTGATTTTGGACGCTTTCATAAGGCTACACTTTCTTGACTGGGGATATCAACAAATAGTTGACCGATGATACTGGCCTGATCAGGTATGATCGAATAAAAGATAGTTTGTCCAGTTTTTCTGGTACGTACTAAACTGGCATCTTTCAGTTTTCGCAGGTGCTGAGAAATAGCAGGGACGGTCATTTGCAAAATATCACTCAAATCGCAAGGACAAAGCTCGTTCTGCTGCTGGATAAGATAAAGTATTTTAAGCCGGGCCTCATTTCCAGCAAGCGCATAAACCTGCGCTAACCTGGTAAAAGCGTCTTCATTTTCGTCTAAGGTTTCCTTGCATAGTTGGATCTGCTCTTGATCCGCGAACAAACGGATGCAGCTACTAATTTGATCTGACTCTTTTTCTACATCTTCCATATCTGCCACTAATATTTGGGCAAATATAACAGTATTTAAGTATTTGCTTAAATATATTTTTGAAGATTAAAAACTATGTGCAAATAGTCAAACAGAGTAAACTAACTCATTGGCCGCCGCTGCGGTTGGGACCGGGTTGGCGGACCAGAAGAACCCTATTTCAAGGCAACTGGAAATTTCGTATAGAACAGTGTATAAATTATGCCTCAAAACTAAAAGCGTAGTTTACTAACGCCGTTTTCCGGACATTTGTAAGAAAAACCTCTATTTCAGGTACAGCACAAAGCGGTTTTTGCCGACGGGAAATGATAACGTCGTTTCCCTCAACCAAATACGGATTGATATTTTTTACGGTTAGTACTGTTGGGTCGCCTTTGATATCGTCATAGTGGTACAGATGTTTGACAGTAGTGTCATAACCTGCAAAACCGATGATAACGCAGTACACAGCCGCATTACCTTTAGCCTCATTATTCCACTTGAATGTTTGATGGGCGAAATGAATTTTGATATTATACTTCCTCAACATTTCTCCCCACAATACTCCAACTTGTTCACCTTGAGTGATCGAGTTTGTTGAAACAAACGCAGTTTTTGATTCAATCTGATGAATGTATTGCGCTGCTTTCAGATACCAGCCTGATACGTAGTCAAGTATTCCGGACCCATCAACCCCTACAAAAATTTCTTTTAGCTCCTGTTTTTGCAAATCGGAAGTATAACGTGAACCAATGAAAGGCGGATTCCCCACGATGTAGCTGTAACGGATTGGCTCTTCCCCTTCTTTAGGTTTAGGCAGAAGTGATTGCCAGTCAGTGCGGAGGGCGTTGCCGTGCACGATGGTCGCCGACTTGCGGAGCGGTAGCCGGATGTAGTATTGCCCGAATTCTTCGGATATCCGCATATTCATCTGGTGGTCGATGAGCCACATGGCCACCTGGGCGATCTGCGCTGGGAATTCCTCGTATTCGATGCCGTAGAATCGGTCCACGTCCACGATCACAAGGTCGTTAACGCTCACGTACTGCTGTCCTTTCTGCAACGCCTTGATAACCTCGACTTCCAGCATCCGCAATTCGCGATACGTAATGATTAGGAAGTTGCCGCAGCCACAAGCCGGGTCCAGAAACCGCAGGCCCGACAATTTCTTGTGGAAAGCCGTCAGCTTCTTGCGGTCATTTTGTACACTTTGGAACTCCAGCCACAGTTCATCCAGAAACAGCGGCTTGATAACCTTGAGGATATTCTTCTCCGAGGTATAGTGCGCCCCCAGGTTGCGCCGTTCGACCGGGTTCATGACCGACTGGAACAGCGAACCGAAGATTGCCGGCGAGATACGTCCCCAATCCAACCCGCAGCAGTCGAGCAGAATTTGCCGCATCTCCCGGTCGAACGTAGGAATCGTCAGGTTCTCCGCGAATAGCTTACCGTTGACGTAAGGAAACTGCGCCAGGGCATCGTCTAAGTTCTTTGGTCGTTTGTCGGTGGGCGAGTTGAGCACCTGAAACATCATAGCCATCTGCTGCCCCAGATCGAAGCCGTCTTCGCGGGTGTTCTGCGCCAGGTAGTCCTGGAAGATGCCCTTTTCGAAGATACTGGTGTCATCGGCAAATAGGCAGAACAGTAACCGAACCAGATACACTTCGAGCGTGTGCCCCTCGTAACCAACCTCTTTAAGTTTGTCGTGCAGGCTACCCATCATCTGAGCCGCCTTGATGTTGACTGGGTCCTCTTCTTTGTATGTACGTTTCTGATAACCCAGCATGAAGCCGAACTCCTTGACGTGTTGGTGCAGCTCGGCCAGTGGTATTTCGTGGTAGGTACGTTCACTACCCACTGTCGATTTCTCTTCCAAGTCGTAGAGCCTGAAACGGGCGAAATCCGACACCAGAACGTAACGAGGCAGTTCATGATCTTTCAGCCCGATGAAGTAATCGACCGCTTGTTTGTATGCATCATCTAAGCTACGTCCCCGCGACTTGTGTTCGACTACCAATGTGCCTGGCCAGAATAGATCGACGAAGCCTTTGCTCCGACCCGGCCGCTCGACTGCTTTTTCAAATTGGGCCAACCGTCGGCGCGATACGCCGAATACGTTGAAGAAGTCGTCCCAAAACGATTTAGCTTCGGCATCTTCTGATGCTTCTGTTTTCCATTCGTTGGCGAAACGTAGGGCGCGGTCTTTAATTTCAGTCCAGCTAAGGGCCATTACCAAGCAGGGGGATGTTTAGTAAGTGAAAACCTAAAATAGTAAAATTACATTAATGCTCTTTCGTAGGCTCTGATTCCGCCGTAAATACACCGACCGATTTGTTATCAGGGATAAAAATAGCCAGACGAAACCTCGAGCTGTCGTTGGCGGAGTACTTTAACCACCTCGTCTAATGCTTCACAGAACTTAGTGTCCTTAAATAGCTCAAAGTGGTTCACTGGACCATTTATAATACGCGTAATCCTCCTCGCTTAGGTTCAGACGCATAAATTCGTCCATCCCAAAGTCATTTCGTTCTAACACGTACCGCCGGAATGGCCAACTCCGTTTAGCTTCTCCCAACCCTCTGGTTCGTTCGCCCTCGCGAATCCGCTCATTGGGTAAACCATCCAGATAATCCTCAAAATAGATTTGAAGCAATTCGTCTGCTGTTCGACTTTCCTGTTTGGCGGTCAATTGTCCTTCCAGCCATTCGGCCAAATCTTCCGGTACGTTGACGGTACTGTGCTCGGTTAGGCCAGCTACGTTGTTGAATTGATACTGATAGCAGTAGGCTGCGTTACCGATCCGATATTGCCGCGCCCAGAACTCACGCTCTTCCGGGGCAAAATGGGCTAATTGCTCGGCCTGTATCTGATTGTATTTTTCAATAGGATGGCGCATACTGAATTGATCTTGCTATTTCTAATTAAAAAAGAGGTATGCCAAAATCGTATCCGGCTTCATCTTCATGCTCAATAAGTTGACGAAGTAGAGGTTCAGGATTGGTCAGCGACAAGATGTAATCGCCCCAATTAGCTGAATTACCAAACCTCTTATCCTCGTCAGGCAACTCAGTCAATCTTATCTGCTCGGTAAGTTGTTCGTTGATGCCGTAGTTCTCAAAGAATTTAAGCAATTGATGCAGTTGCAATGCTTTGGCGGGAGGGCGACCTGTCAGCCGAAAGACAAGATTTCGTAGTGCCGTACCCACGTATTCTTCGTCCTGCCAATCACGAATGTCCCAAAAATGGAGCAGGTTAATTTGGCGATAATGAGGCAGGTTCAAGTAAAACGAGCCAAAGTGGCGCTGTTTGCTATACCAATGGTTACGAAAATGCTGACAAAGGTCTTTCATGGCCTGTTCATCCTCGCCCAATACAACAGGTGAGATAGCCCTTAAATGAGCAAAGCCGTCTTCCAGAGGCATTTGCTCTAACGCCCTGTAGCATTGGATAAATTGAAAGATGTCATCAAGTGGTATAGGTTTTACGGGAGATTTGTACATTTTTAGGTTGTAAATTTTAGTGTGATGTAAGCCAGTTAGTCGTCTCCGTCTACAGGCGGCATTCGTAATTTGGCCGAGTTATGATAAAGCATCCGTTCCGATTCAGAGGATGTGCTTTGACTCTTGTACAAGCGTTGCAGCGACCAGATTTGCCCGTATTCGATACGGATTCGTTCATGTATAGCCGGTAACTGATTACGTAAAATAACGTCGATCAGGATGGCATCTTCCTCAAAAGCTGGATGCCATAATGCATCATAGTCGAGGAACAGGGGAGCCTGCCACCATCGGGTTACGGTTCTATCGGTGGGTTGCACGATGTCGAAGTAGTTCGTGTGGAGCCAATAGTAGCAATCCGGCTCTTTGATATCTTAGATCATCCGTCGCAGTAGCCCTGGTAGTGCCGATTCATCTTGGCCCAGCGTTTCGGTCGTCATTGGTATAAAAAGGCATTGACAGCTATAATCCTAACTTCATGGCCGCATTGTGTTTGACCACTTCCTGCACCCGTGTGTAGCGGTCGATCATAGCGCGGGTCCGGTGTTTAGTCTGTTGCATAATCTGCGAATCGTCGGCCCCGTTGAGCTTGGCGATGGTGACGAAGGAGGCCCGGTGCGAGTGCGCCGAGTAGTCTTCGCCCAGATACTGTTTCGTGACGCGGGCCACCTGCTTATCCGAAAGTCGTTCATCTGTAATCTGCTCGCCTTTGCGGATGCGAATAAACAACGGACCCGTCGTACGACTTAGTAACGACAGATAATCCTGCAAGGCCCGTACCGGGCAGGTCTCCGGGTCTGGGCTGAAGAAGAGGGCTTTCTGTTCGGTGTGACCGTGTTGATTGGTCTTGCTCCCCCGGTAGCTCAACACCGCTCCCTGCCGGGTAAACTGAACACTCTCGATATCCAAAGCGACCAACTCCGACCGGCGAAAGGCACCGGCAAAACAGACCAGTAGCATCGCCCGGTCGCGCAGGCCCGTCGGTGTAGGAGGTATAGCCCGAACCGATTGTTTATAGGAATCTATTTCAAAAGCAGGAGCCTGCTGCGGCTCGGTGCCAATGCTCCGTTTGATGCCTTCCATCACCAACCGGACTGCTTCATCGTGTCCGGGGTCCGGGTGTTTACGTAGCCGGTGCCACTTGCGGATGGCCGCCAGCTTTCGGCTGATGGTTGCCCATTTCTGGTGCCCGGCCAGATCAGACAGGTAAGCGGCCAGCGGAGCAGGGCCAATAGGCAGAACGCCCATGCCGTTTTCCTGTAGCCAGCTTTCCAGCCCGGCAATGTCTGCCCGGTAGGCTTTACGGGTATTGGCGGCCCCTTCCAGGCCCTTCTGCAAGTAGGTCGCCGTCTTGGCGGCCAGTTCCTCCTGCGTTGGGCGTGAGTGGACAGAAGTCGAGTCGCTTTTAGTCGATATAAGGCTGGTGTTCATTCTGGAATCAACGTTACAGGTTAGGTAGCATATGCTGTTTGCCAGTGGTATCGGTTCGGAACGTACCCGCTCTGGCTGCGGCTACAGACGAGTCCACCTCAGCCTCGGTAAGTTCATCTAACTCGTTAACGAACAGCCGTGGCGACGGACCGTCTGGCTCGCCGTCATCCTCTAAATAGCCTGTATCTATCCGCAACCAGAAATTCCACTCCGGTACTTGCATATGCGTGATGGTTCCCACGCTGTTAAGGTGAGTGGGTCGGTTCTGGTGGTAGATTGGGCGGTATCGCTCGGCCATGCGGGGCAGTTCCTCAAGCAACGCGGCCTGCACGTCGGCGGGCATTCGCTCGAAGGTCAATCGGGCGGCTGGTGACCATACCAGATCGGGATCACTGTTCATAATGAATTGGCTTACAATCTTGCAAGTTTACTAATAAATCATTATGTCCGATAAGAAAAGTTTATCGGACATAAAAGTTACCCAATACCTTGTATGTAAGAATTCGTGTGGTTATCTTGAGGCATGTAAACGCTACGTTCATTTTTCTCTTTAACGGAGGGCTTTACACCGAGCAACATGAATAAAGAACAGTTCACCCTTGAATACAAAGCACCCAACCGCTTTCCCAGCACCTGCTTCATTACCGTTTACCGGGACATTCCGTTGGTGATCGCTTCCGAGACGGGCGTGGGCATGAGCGTGACCAACGCAGCAGAGTTGATTGCTACCGAAGTAGTCAATCGCTGCAAACTCGATCCAGTGCGCTTGCTATTTGTCGAGCATTATCCAGAAAGTCAGCGGCCAAAGCCCTACGGCGAGTCATTCGACCTCGTCACATTTACCTGGGATGGCACCACGGCCCGTAACCCAGACTGGCGTAACCTGCCCAACGATGAGTTTGAGCAGATTTTACAAGCCATTAACGTGTAGTCTTCGCAGGTAAGCGGGTTAGTTGCTCTTCCGCTTCTTTGATTTAGGGCCTGACGGGTCTTTAAACAGTATACCAGCTATGTAGCGCGTGGGCGTCGTGGCCACCGTAACCGCTCCGTGAGTCACCATACTATCCAAACGCAGAAACTCATTGAGGTACTGCTCGCTACTAAGAATAGTTTTCTTCTGACTATCGGTAAATTGATAATTGTAAAGGAACTCCTCCGCCTTCTTCTGCTTATCAGCAAAGGATAGTTCGCTGGCTTTCTGCAAATCTTTGTTGACGAGCGCGTAGTACGTCGCTTTGGGACTGGTCTTACCCTTTCGGCGAATAATAAAATTGATCCATTTCACAGCCCGCCCCTCTTTTTGCTCGGTAATGACAATGTCGAGGTACGTCTTTCGGTTGATCTCTGAAATGGCATTGGAGAGTACCATCTGCTTGAAGTTGGAGTAACGAACATACTTTTGTGCATTGAGCAGCTCCCGCAGTTCGGTTACCTCGACGCGCCACAAGCCGGTATCGATAAAGCGGGTCAGTCGAGGAAAAAGGAGTTGGGAGTATTCACTACTAAGCGATACAGCCGCGCTCAGTTCATATTGTGAATAGCCTTTGCTCAGGTCGATAAAATAGGGCAGAACCATCGAGTTGACAACGATGTCAAAATACCCCTTATGCGACTCGTAGTGAATATACGGAATGGGGACGATGAACGTGTACTTGCCCCGATCCTGGTCAAATATCTTAATCTTACGAGAGGTAACCCGATCCAGGATTTTGAGGATGACGTTCGTCTGGGCGTGGGAGTTTTCGCCTACAAAAACATCCGAATAATGAATCCGAAATTGTCGATCCTCAACTCGGTAAGATTTCACATCAAACGTCTGCTCTCCCTTCAGGGCTTTCAGAATGTTCCAGTAAAGCCGACGTTCATGCAGCGAAAATTCGGAACGCCCCAGCAACAGAGTTAGGGGTTCGCGGATAACAATTTCATCATTCATGGGCCTAAGTAGAACGAAGAAAGCGAGAAAAGCAATTTTTGAAGACAATTCCTTGCCTGTGATCAATTGACGGAATTAGCTTCATTACTTATTTTTATTGCCTTATCATGGTTAAGTCATTGATTATTAAGTGCTTTAGCGTTAAAAATATATTTAAAAAATTAAACATTTATGTCGTTTTTTTCTTGCTTAACACTTTCACACTGGCAGGTATTTGGTGCTTGATTATGCCATTACTCTATTTCATTGCCCTTCTACTCTAATTCATTGCCCTTCCGACTCTAATCCATTGCCGATCTAACTTAGATCTATTGCCTTTACCCCCCAATGTTGACTTTTATTTATTGCCCTTTTACTCTAATCTATTGCCGAACTACTCTAATACATTGCCAATGTACCACTTATCCACACTACTAATTACTGATCCAGAGGAGTTTAGCAAAAGTTTATCCACAGCTACTATTATCAATCTCAGAACAATTTTAAAAATACAACTTTTGATTTTGAGCGAGGGCATCGAAAGCGGTTTGCTAAAAAAATCAATAAATAGTGCGGAGCCATCAAGAGAATTTGGCGAAATGAACAAATTAAGTTTACTTTAAAAGTAAACTTATGCGCCCTGTACTCTTTTGCTAACGATGGCTGCTCAGAAGATCTCCCGCAAACGTAAAACCTACGAACCCACCGACTACGCCCGCCTACTCCGGGGGCTTATTCAATTGATGAAAGTCGTGAACAAGCTCCAACCTGATCGCAACACCTGGGACATTGAAGGTGAGTGGAACGGTACAGGTGTCATCTATTTTGTCGATAGCCGCGACCAATCCCTCTTTGCTGAGTATGAGCATTTCGACTGCCGTACCATCAAGCTCGTAAATTTTGGCAAACCCGCAACCCGGCTGACGTTCTTCAAGAAGCACAAATACATTTTGCTAAAGAACAGTGACCTCACAAGGGAGGATAAAGAGCAACGGATAACCAACTATATCAACGAACTCACCGTGAAACGGGCTATCAAGCTCGACAAAATTAACAAACTGACAGGAGCCGCCCTCTCTGATGAGCGGGGCATGATTGGGATGATGGAACAGGAGATAAAGACATGGCAGGATGTTCTGCGTAATCTTGAACACTACGATTTTGCTGTTTCTAACTACCGGCGTGATTACCAATACGTAACACTCAATTACAAATACCGCACGTCGGAGCAGGAGTACGCCAATGCCCAGGAGCATCTACTAAACCCACAGCGCGACGGACAGGGTGTTATTACACAGCAACGCTACAACCTGATTTTTGTGGATACTCGGGAAATTAGTCGTGAGCATCCGCACCAGCACAAGGAGATTGAAAATTTTCTCAACAACTTTAGCTTGATCACCCAGACAGGCAAGCAGCAGTTATACGCCCGACCTAAACCACCCGAATCCCTTGATGAGGAGCTTAACAGTGTTGCTTCTTCACAGAAAATAGACGTTACACAGCCTAAACAGGATTTTCCAAAGTCATTATTTGATTAGTCATCAGAGCCTGATTTATAAGTTGCTAATACTCAATAATATCGAAAAAAAGATAATTAATTAAATAATTTGAGCAATATACACGGTTTGTTGTACGTTACTCTATTATGTGGGTATTGATAATAGAGTAAAACCCGCCGTGCTTTATGACTCTTGTTTCCTTGTTTTTTAAAGTAGCGTTGCCGGTGAGCGTACTGGCAACCACAAGCCTTACAACCAGTATTACGCACACGCCCAAAAACGACTCGACGCAACAACGACTTGCTCCACCTGATTCCACGCTGAAGGTCCCTATTGCAGTAGTCAACAAAGACAGGCTGCCGACCGTGGTGGTCGAAAAGGAAGTGGACATCCCTAAGGGCTACGCGTATGTGCAGCACAGTTTATCGTTGGTAAGTGCCTTCCCAATAGAAGGAGCTGAGCAGGCTACGGACTGGATTGCCGGTCCTAACAAGTCCTGGAGCATTTACGCGAAACTGGAAGTAAACTGCAAGCAGCCTGATCGTATTGCCATCAGAGCAACCGCAGCACCAGGCCGGAAAAATGAAGAGATCGGCGCACAGGCGGTCTTGTTAGTCGGCATTCGCAAGTTGGGTAACGCGAACTAATACCAACTGTTTTCTTACTATTTACCAGTGGTACCTTCGTTACGGAAGGGTGCCCGGAAAGCCATTGCCTTCCGGCGTCCAATTACCTGGCAGCGCGTGCTTTGGCACATTGTCTTTTGGAGTCTGAGTTATGTTCTCACGTTCAGTCAGTTTCGGCGGGCTTTTTCGAGTCAACCCAACGCGGGTTTGCTACACGTAGTCAATACGCATCATTTCCTGACGACCTTAGTATCGTTTGGCCTGTTGGGATACGTGTTGATTCCGCGTATTCTGTACAGACACCGCAGACTCTCGGAACGTTTGCTACTGACCACGGCTACACTCGGCGGCTACTACGGCATTATGTGTGTCAATACGTATGGGCTGCTGATGTTGGTGAACAGGTTCTACGCGCCTTTACCGGAATATCTGGCCCGGCGGGTTACCCTGTTTGCGCAGGCGCGTTGGTATGATTACGTCGTCGATCCGGCCATTATGTTCTTTGTTTTCGGGCAGTTTATATCCTACATCCTGATTCCATTGCTGATTAAAGCGATTCGGGATGGGTACGCCCGAAATCAGGCTCAACTGGCCATTGAAAAGGAACGGCAGCAACTGGAACTGAACAATCTCCTGCTGGAAAAAGAAAACGCTACCAAGGATTTGCAGTTTCTGCGACAACAGATCAATCCGCATTTCCTGCTCAATGCGTTTAACAACATCTATGCGCTGATTCACCGGCAAGATGGCAGGGCAGCCGAGACGCTGGCCAACCTTTCTACGCTGATGCGCTACACGCTGTACCGAACCAGCCAGGAGTTTGTGCCGCTACCCGATGAACTGCTATTTATTCAGGGGTACGTCGACATGGAACGGATTCGGCACTCACCGCCCGAAGCGGTCGATTGCTCCCTGCCGGAACCTACCGAAGCCATGCAATACTGGCTTATTCCACCTCTGTTACTGGTTACGTTCGTGGAGAATGCGTTTAAGCATGGATTGAACGCCGTTTATGAAGGCGGATGGGTACAAATACGCCTGACCACAGAGCTGGGGCAGAACGGTACCCTCATCCTCACGGTGGTAAATAACAAAGGCGAGACGCCGACTTCTCATACCGCCGATAGTGGCATTGGGCT